>FUFK010044707.1_pt1 | contig 84849 bp, 80 predicted proteins | sample 1021851 | NCBI WGS metagenome assembly FUFK01 (sample SAMEA51879418, study PRJEB19060) | metagenome
TGTATGCATTCAACTATTTATGGGCACCTTTAATTGACAGGATACAAATTCCTTTTCTAACAAAAAAAATTGGTCACAGGCGCGGCTGGATAGTTTTAATGCAGTTGGTAATTTTAATTTCACTAATACTATGGAGTTTAATAAATCCATCTGAAAACTTAGCTTTACTAATATCTATTGGTCTGGTGATAGCTATTGCCTCATCCACACAAGATATAACTGTTGATGCCTTAAGAATTGAGCAAGTAGGAGAACATGAAACTAAATCTATGGCAGCAGGTGCAGCCATGGCTGTTGTTGGTTGGTGGACTGGTTATAAGCTTGGTGGCGTTGTAGCTTTGTTCACTGCAGAATATTTCGAAAAAATTGGTGTTAATAATTACTGGCAAGCAACTTTTATAGTTATGGGTGTTGTAGTAATTTTAATGAATATTGCACTAATGTTTGTTCATGAAAATAGTTTTACAGAAAGAGTTTTATCTCAAAAAAAGACAGATGAAATAAATGGATAATATGGGAGGTAAGAAAAATGANACNTTCTCTTTTGCGCTGGACAATTTATTACCTTAACTGCGCAAAAACTTCGATAATCTTTTCTAAATCTTCATCTCCAATATGAAGGTGAAATACTGCCCTAATTGTTGAATCATCTGTATCTAAGATATCAATATCTTGCTTTGCAAGTTTTTCAATCATTTGTTTNGATCTTCCCTTTCCAACTCCAATGTATACAATGTTGGACTGAACTGTGTCTAAATTGACGGAAAAATTAGGCATTTCAACTAAAGCTTCTGCAAATTTTCTTGCCCTTCTATGGTCTTCTCTTAACCTATCAATATTGTTCTCGAGAGCGTAAATTCCTGCTGCTGCCATCATTCCGGCTTGTCTCATACCTCCTCCGAACATTTTCCTCCATCTGTGCGCTTGTGCAAGATCTTCCTTAGATCCAACCAAAACTGAACCTATTGGAGCGCCAAGGCCTTTGGAAAGACATATTGAAATTGAATCAAAGTCTCGAACCATGCGTGCGGGATCTGTATTACTTGCAACTGATGCATTGAAAAGTCGAGCTCCATCCATATGTAATTTACAATCTTTTTCTCTTGCTATTTTACAAATATCATCAATGGCTTCTTGAGAATAAACTGAACCGCCGCCGCCTTGTGCCGTATTTTCAACACAAACTAAACTCCCGTTAGGGTAGTGAGATAAGCTTCCTTCTGCTTTCCTAATTGAGCTTGATACTTGCTCAGAAGTCATCAACCCGTTCTTGCCATCAACTAAAGCTACAGAGCATCCGGAAAGCGCTGCAAAAGCACCTCCTTCGTACCTGTAGATGTGACTGTGTGCTTCTGTAACAATTTCATCTCCTGGTGAAGTATGTGTTCTAGTAGCGACAATGTTGGACATTGTTCCTGAAGGAACATAAAGAGCAGACTCTTTTCCAAGTAATTCAGCGGCTTTGTTTTGTAGTTTAATAACAGTCGGATCATCACCTAGTACATCATCTCCAACCTCAGCTTCTAGCATTGCTTTTCGCATGCCTTCGGTTGGTTGCGTAACTGTATCACTACGGATGTCTATCACAAATTACCTTTTGTGTAGTGATTATAATAATTTGTTTTTTACTAAGTTTAATATTTCCACACATAAAAGGNATGTATGNATACTGGAATTATTTGGATTAGAAATGCACTTCGNTTANACGATAACCGAGTGCTAGTTGAATCTCTAAATTCTACTAANTCNCAAAACATTCTTCCTNTGTATATATTAGATAAAAGTGACCTAAGGCAAAAAAATAATGATAATAGAATTAAATTTCTATATGAATCTTTAATTGATTTGGATTCAAAGTTTAAAGCTAAACTTGGGACTAATTTGGTAATTTTAAATGGTAGTTCCGAAGATATATTTGATAAACTTCTGAGTAGCGATTTATTGAATATCTCAGAAATCTTTACAGATTATTCAAACAAACCTGATGATGTCAAGAATGAAAATAGTCTGAAACGAATTTTAGCAAAAAATACTTCAGTTAAACTACATCTTATCTCTAAAGTAAATTCATTAACGAATATCGAAAAAATAGTAAACCAGGAGAGCTTCAAACCTCCAAAAACAATGAAAGATATGGAAAAGTTATTTTCAAATATATATCCAAAGGATGAAGATGGATTCTACAGTATTGATGAACCCTTAGATATCCCTGAAAGCTCTAAACCAGTAGCTAAAAATTATCCTGAAGTTGTTGAAAACTATATTTTTGATATCGAAAAAGANCTATCTATACTCAAAAAAGATTCCAAGTCTTATTTCAAAGGTGGCGAATCTGAAGCATTAATCCGTTTAGAAAAAAAAGTAAGTTCNGAAGAGAAATACATTCGAAACTTTAGAAAACCTCGTACAACTTCTACAAATAAACCAGAAAACCCATTAGAACCTGAAACAACGGGACTTTCACCATACCTAAGCTTTGGCTGTTTATCGCCTAGACTGCTGTGGAAGGAAACTGAAAAATGTTATCGAAATGGAGAACACACACAACCTCCTGAATCTATGCACGGACAACTTATGTTCAGGGAAATGTTCTACATNTTATCGAGAGCNGTAGAAAACTGGGATTCAGATACGAANAATTCAATGTGTAAGGAAATAGAATGGGGAGATTTTGATAAGAGTAAAATGGAATTATGGGAAAATGGCCAAACTGGTTTCCCGTACATCGATGCAATGATGAGGCAATTAGATGCGACCGGATGGATGCACCATTTGGGAAGGCATGCTGTATCTTGTTTCCTAACTAGAGGGCAGCTGTGGCAGCATTGGGAGCTGGGTAGAGATGTATTTGATAGGAAATTAGTCGATGCCGATTGGGCGCTAAATAATGGAAATTGGTTNTGGCTATCTGGNGTCGCNCCCTTCTCNATGCCTTATTTCAGACTATACAATCCCTGCCCAGATGGGAAATCTAGTCTGAATGTTGAGGATAGGAATGCTGAATTTATTAGATATTGGGTTCCTGAATTGAAAGACTACCCTTCAAAGTATATTTTTGAACCTCACTTAGCACCTATTCCGATTCAAGAAAATGCAAGGTGTATTATAGGTAAAAATTATCCCGAACCTATGGTAGATCGTAAAGTAGTAGCTAAAGAAAACTTAGCAAAATTTAAAGCCAGTCTTGCAACGTTAAAATAGTTTAAGAATAATGTGTCCAGCCTTCTGGGATAAATACGTGACTAAATGCCATAATATAGAGGAAACAAAGTCCTAGAAATATTATCCTGAGGGGTCTGAATGTTGGTGTAAAAATATTAAGCCAAAAGTAAGAATAAAGGAATAGTAGCAGAAATCCCTCTATTGAAGGCAGATAGCCTGCTACACCGCCTTCACCATAGCCCCACCAATTTCCCCAAACAGTAGGCTCAGTTCTTGGTTCAGTCCCTCCTGAACCAAAAACCCAAATATCAAATTGAACATTCGGAGTCGTGGCCTGTCCTCCGATTAATAGCCTGACTAATCCCTCTAGTACTCTCAATGGTCCAAAAAATACTATCCAAACAGGATAGCTAATATATGGCAGCATTCCCCATATTGGCATTATTACTCCGAATATTGCTTTTCTTCTCCAATTCTGAAGAAATGCTGGAGTAGAAAGCTCTACACCTGTTGACTCATACAGAGGTTTGCTGGATTCTTCACTCGATTTTACTGAACTGCCTTCTTTCCATTTGCGGTATGCTTCGCTATTTTGTGAAATATCGCCATCTGAGTTTGATTCGTATGCTGAAGAGGGCCAATTCTTTGATGGTGCTGAGCCAGGCCAATTACCTAATGTAATAGGATTTTTCTCGTTAGATGAAGCTGGACGTAAGCGATCTAATGGTACGCCTCCCTCAAAATCCCCGTCGTCAAACTTGATGCCGTATGCGTCTCCGTTCGTAGATACAACAGTTCCTCTAAAGTTGAGACCTCTACCTTGCCAATTGCATTCGATTCTATCACCAACTCTAAAAGACATTATTTCGGTACTATTATTCCCTAATTAAGCTCTCTATTGTATTCAAACCATCTGTTAAACAGGCAGGCCCTGGTTGAAGAATGATGCTAGAGTCGATTTCGTGAATCCTATTATTTTTTATTGCCGTGATTTGATTCCAACCTTCTCTCTTCTTAATAGAATCAATATCAACTGGCTTACCGCACCATGAAGCTAAGATTACATCTGGGTTTTTCTCTATCACATCTGACCATTGAATCTCGCGCTCCATTGCTAGTTTTCCATGAGATTTATTTGCAAAGATATCCTCTCCGCCAGCTATCTCAATTAGTTCACTAACCCATCTTATACCTGAAAAAGTAGGATCATCCCATTCTTCAAAATACACTTTGGGCTTATTTTGAATTTTATCTGAGTTTTCTCGGAATTTACCTAACTGTTTTTTGTACCTGTCTACTAATTTCTGTGCTTTATCTTCGGCCGCTACTATGCGACCAATAGTCAAAATTACTTCTAAAATCTCTTCGATAGTTCTTTGATTAAAAATTAAAACTTGTAAGTTAGCTTTGATTAGTTTGGCTGCTAAATCGCCTTGAATATCACTGAACCCTATTACTAAATCTGGCTTTAACTCGCTAATTTTTTTGACACTTCCATCAACAAATGCGGAAACTATTGGATGGTTTTTCTTTGCTTCCTCGGGTCTTACGGTGTATCTACTAATTCCAACTATTCTATGTTGCTCTCCTAACAGATACAAGATTTCCGTAGGCTCTTCGGTGAGGCAAATGATTCTCTTTGGACCTTTGATTCTCAATATTTCCGATTACTTTCTAAATCTACGACTTACGAATAGTAAAGATGCGCCAGCTGCAAGTATACCGAATCCTGGTAATTCATCTGAGGCTTCTTCTGTCACTTCAGTTGTGCCAAAATCGATTAATTCAGTTTTTGCTGGGTCCTCAGGATCTGCATTCTGCTCAACTTTCTCTTCTGCTACTGTATGAGAAATCGGTTCCATCTCAACCGTGTAACCATCTTCACGTAAGTTAGGCATATTCATGTTGATGTATGCCGGATGTCCGGTCTCTGCATCGTGGAACCAGATAATATCAGAGTCATCAAGTGGCCCTACGGAGTCTTCTTCATCATGATCTTCATCATGGTCTTCTTCGTCGTGACCTGAACGTGCTCCAGGAATAATTCCATCGCCGTTATCTTCATCATCTTCGTCATCGCGTCCATCGTCTTCGTCATCTTCTTCATTACAATCATCTTCATCCCTGTCTGGATTGTTTTCAGAACATCTGTCTGTTGGAAGTACTTGATATCCTTCATAAGATTCTCCGGTACTAGATTGAATACTTTCTTTTTCGCCAGTTTCAAATGCATAAGGTATTGGTGAGAAGTCTTCAATATCGTGTAAGTTGTATGGTCCGAAGGCAAATCTGTTATTTTCAATTCTNAGATTTAATTTTTCGTATTCTTCTTCTGCGGTCTCGTCGCACTCTTCTCCCTCCTCTGCAGATTCTTGGTCATCACAGAATGCTTGGTCTGCAATTTCTTGGAATACTTCATCCATCCATGTTTCTGGAATATACATTGGGAACATATCATTCCACTCTGTAATTACGTCTGGAAGGCCGTCATCATTTCTGTCAACAGTAATACTAAACGTTTCATTGTCATGAAGTTCCTGTAGAGCATCTGTTATTCCTGAATACAATTCCTGCATCTCTGGTAACTGATCACAGTCTAAATCCGGACATATGGACATCTCTGGTTTTGCAACGTCAATCTTTCCACCTATGTCTCCACTAATTGTTAATCTATCTAATTCTCCTTCCCAATACTTGTTCTCATCAAGCGGGAGATCCATGGCATTCATAGGGTTATCTCCGAAATCAAATAATAGATTGATGCTCAATTCAGCATCCATTGACACTACTGCTGTTTCGTAAAGAACATTAATTGTTTCGTAACAATTGGCTTCTTTCTCTTCTTCGTTTTCTTCCCAGTCAGAACAAGGAGATACCCCTCCTTCTCCTTCATCTTCACCGTTTTCACAGTGCCATTCTTCATCATTTACATAATCCAGAGGATATGTATCTCCATTGTCACACTCAAATCTCTGATCAGTAGATCCGTCGCCGTCGTCATCTCGTGGTTCATCACTTCCATCTTCACAATCTTCAAAACCGTTATTTGCGTCTTCGAATGCAATAGTTTGACCGTCGTCACATTCAAACTGAGGGCCTGAAATTGCTGTCAAAATACTTTCACCTTCATAAGTCAGATTAGGAACATTTCTAAGTGTTAAATCTGCAGAAGCACCAAGTGCGACTGTAATTTGTGTTTTTACTAATTCATGTGTATCTTGTGTCCACCAAGTATCTTGGGTGATTTTAGCAATATAATGCATGCCGCCACTCAATTCAGTATTAACTTCCTCCATCACGATTTTTTCCCCTGTGTTGTTATCCATTAGCATGAATTGACCATCGTCACCTTCTTCACCGCATTCTTCTGTTTCATCGTCCCAATCTTCATCATCACAATATGCTCTAATTTTTAAGTCGTGTGTACCTGCAGGAGGTAACATGCTTGTGAATTTAGTTCCAACTACCGTGTGTGAATACAATGATTGCTCTGTTTGCATATGAATCATATTGTCAAAGTCATCAATAATTTCTCCAGTGTAGAAAAATCCTAGCACAGCTTCATTATTTAGTTCAAAAGAATTTAAGCCTAGGCCGGTCCAATTTCTAATTTGAGTAAAATTATCACTTTCTATAATCTCAGATGTAATATTATCTTCAATATCTTGGATTTCCGGATCCAGTTCTTCCATAAGGTCAATTTCTATTCCGAATGCCCATGTGTCTCCTGTAGAGAAAGTTGGTCCTTCTTCAACCGCATTAGATGCTTGAGCTCCTAAGAAGCACAATGCAACCAATATTGCAAATGTTGTTTTTTGATACATTTTTCACCTTCACTGCTAGGCAGTTAGTATAGTTTTATCGATAACCAATTATTTAAAGGTATTCAAATGAAAAAACTTATGCGCTTCAGAGAGAGACCTTCATTTCCACTGCAGAATAAAATAGACTTTTAAGGTAAACAAAAAAACTAAAATAAGGCGTCGCATACTTACTTTGTTCCAGTGGAAATAATGGTGTGTATGACTTATTATATTATATACCTTCTAGTTTTAACATTTATATGGTTCATATTTCTCAGTTAATCCTTGGAGACACAGGATGTGTAAGTTATATCATTCACTGTAAGGAAAAAAGAGAATGCGCGATTGTAGATTCTTTTGAAGGATTTGAAGAAGACATCCACGAAGAACTCAAAAGATTAGCTTTTCCAATTGTAAAGCATGTCATAGATACTCACACTCATGCAGACCGTAAATCTGCATCAGGTTATTTTGCTGGAGAGAATGGATTGGATGGAGTAGTAAAAAGTGAAATGACAAAGTATAAAGGTAAAAAAATCAATACCAAAGATGGAGACATTTTAAAAATTGGAAATGCTGAGTTAGAAGTGCTTTACACACCAGGCCACACGTATGATCACAATTGTTACTTAGTCGAAGGTAATTTATTATCTGGAGATTGTTTGTTTATAGGAGACGTAGGTAGGATTGATTTAGGAGGAGATCCTCGTGAAAAAACAGAGATGCTTTACAATAGCTTAAGAAAATTAGAAAAATTACCAGGAGAAACAAAAGTATATCCTAATCATGTTGGAGCTGTCCACGCAATCGATTCCGAAGACACATTTTCTACAATATCTAAGGAAATGAAAAACAACGAAGCACTACAAGTAAAAGACATAAAGGAATTTTACACATATATGACAGATGGGTGGCCTGCTAAGCCAGACAATTGGGAAGAAATAGTAGCTTATAATCTAAAATAAAGAATGGCCCGGACCTCTGACTAATTTCTTACATCCAATCCACGATGAAACGCCCATAAACAGTACAATACCGTAGAAAATTAATCTTCCAATGTAGTCTAAATCGTTCAAGAATTCATATGGAAAACCACACGAGACGGCCCCGCATGGGGCTGTATTATTGATTTGAACGAAAAATTCCATCCATGTGATATATCCTATGAAAATACCTGCAAAAACAGGTAATTCTTTTGATGGTTTTTTGAAAGCTTTAGAGTAAAGTATTACTTCGTAGAATAAAAACGCAGAGGTTCCAAAATGTGCATAGTAGTCACTTAGAATTTGGAAAACACTCCAGTCTTCAGTTTGAACTCCAAACCCTCCAAATAATCGGATTAACCAGTAAAGTAGGAATACCAATACATTAAGGACCATAGACCCAGGTAGGAGAAAATAGTAAGAAATAAAGTTACGATCTCTTTNATTCACCAATGCACATGTTGCAATTATAAAATTTAACAATAGATTCCAATTTGTTAGAAATCGTAAACCCCCTCCCCAAGTAGCTCCTTCAATCTGAATAACATAAGAACCATAGATAATGTTTCTAACAAAAAAGTAAAAAGCTAGCGTAAATGCAACAGCTCTAAAAATTAACCTATTGTTCATAACACACCAGTTAATAACTCCGGCACTAGGCTTTAAAACTAATTGAATTTAGCAGAACCCATAATTCTAGGATTGGCTTCTAGTTGTATAATTAGAGGATTTCTCTTAGATGTCTTATTCAATACTATGGGAAAATCCCAGTCAATATGAATAAAATCACTAACTTCAGAGATCCTACCGACAACAAATTGCAAGTCACAACAAAGATGTACCACTTCGCCTTTAGCTAAATCATTTTTTTGAAATGCAGCTTTATCTAATTCAAATTCGGATTTTGATTCGACATTAAATCTTTCATTTGAATCAGCTAGAATTGAACCTTTACCTAATAGATCTTCTCTGAAGGATCCAGCAGTTCTCATTGCCAATCCAACTCTATCACCGACATTTGCAACATCAACGTCCAAATCCATTACTTGTAAAGAACGAGCAATTGCATTCCCTTCAGAACCTGCCAAAATCAATTCATCATGCTTATTGACTTTTCCGGATTGTACGTGGCCAATAGCGACCAGTCCTACACCTTTCACAGTAAAGGCTTGATCAACGGCCACCACAAAACCTTCATCTTCATTTGGTTTAATCTGATTAAGAACCTCAATGAGTTTTTCCCTTATCAGGATGCCATCATTTTCAATAAATTCCCAGTTAGAAAGTCCTGCCTGTTGTAACAAAGCTTTTACTTGAGAATCATCGACCCATTCTCCTTCTGAAGCATTCAGAATGACAAGACCTTCTTTAATTCCAGCAGAAGCCATCGAAACTATAACTTCACCAAACACACCGTCAACTTTGTTAATTTCAATTATTCCAAAATCTGAAACAGTAAGGGAGGTAAAGAATGGCTTAGGTTTATCAGGATAATTATTTGGCCTTAATATTGAAATTGTTGAAAATAATCCTCCTTCTTTCAAATCTTTGTAAATATAATTGTCTACATCTCTAGAATCAGATTTTTTTGCAATTGAACGCGCAACTTCATCACTTCCTACAAATAAAATATTGAGTACACTCATGAGCTTATTCTCTCAGCCATATAATTTAGAACATCAGAAAGACATTGTTTATTATCGAAAGAATCCAAACCTTTCTTTTCCTTAATGAAGTCAGAAAGTAAGGGTAAACATCGGGTTAGTTCATCTACAATAGTAATATGTGCAGTTTGAGCAGTTCTTGAGAGCGGATTCAAATCAATAGTGATCACTTTTTTCCCCATGTTTACGAGAGCTTCACAACGATCTCCATCCTCTAGTGGAACAAGAACAACATCTGCAGATCCAATTCCATCAGAACAACATTTAGCACGTTCTGAACTTAATCCAGGAATTTTATCGCCTGCATTTGCACCAAGAGCGGCAATTCCCACTTTTTTCATCATTTTAGTCAGTCCGGCTACTCTCTCTGGAGTTCTATGAAACAAGTTAACTTCGACTTTTGCCCCACTTATTTCGGAAAGCCTNGCCACCTCTCTAGCAGCTAATGCGACAACATTTCCGTTTACAGAAATAACCGGATTTTTAGCTTCAATTAAAGTAGAAGCAGCAGCCTTTATTGCACTTAGAGCAGGCAAACAAGTTTGCTCTCCCAGCAAATAATCAAAAGCTTCTCCTCTTCCGTGAGCAATTAGTCCTTGTTTAGCTACAACATCAGAAGCCTCGACTAATTTTTCACGAGCTAAAAGCGAGTTGTATCTTGGGTGGTCTTTGGGAGGTAATACCATTCTGTTACATTAATCCAGCATAGAAACATATTGCACTCAATACCGTAAAAATAACCATAGGAGGTACAATTAGTNTGTCGACAAACCCTCTGTAAATACCTGAGACAATTATTCCCATGGTTAAAACAAAGCCTACACCCATAGAAATTAATAAATTTTCAGCATCTGCAGTTGCCAAGTCACGATTATAAATTGCTATAAATCCAAAAGTGAGGGCTAATCCACCTATCACAATTCTAAGTTGTGCTATAAAATTTCTAAGAGTTCTTTCTTTTTCAGTAGCATCACCATCAAGAGCACCTAAGGTTCCCAAGATATCGTCATCAAATTTTACAGGTATNGCGTTCATCACAANCCCCATAAATGATAAAACTCCGCCAACAATAAGTAAAGCTAGACTTTCTTCCATATTAATTCACGATATCTGCGTTATTTAAGCACTATCTATTCAATTTTGCATACGTCATTATCAATCACATAATTGACAGACTCTAAAGCTCTCCAAGAGTCATGCCCTCTGTCTTTAGGTGAATTAGAGTAATGCTGATCCTTAGCTGAATTATACTCCATTAATTCAGTTATCATTCTCCATCCAATTTGGTCCATTGGAACCAGAGCTGTACCGTTTGGAAAACTAGTTCTTGGTAGGAACGTTTCATAGTGGATAGAAGTAACACTTTCATCACCAGACTTGTATCCAACATTAAATCCGTGGTCTTTTAAAATTCGGAGAGTTTCAGTTGTTGCAGGATCGCTGCATTCAAACAAGTACGCGTGCACAATGTCATTACCTTCCTGCCCTTCTGAATCTGAGGATTGCCTAGCATCTAAATAGTATTCTGGATCGTCTACAACTTCATCTATAACTGCTATGGCAGCCCAACTCTGAAGTCTTACCCTTTCAGAATATTCTTCAGATACTGCAGATTCAAACAGTAAGCTAACAGAACCATGAACTGCGAAATGATTTCTATGAATACTAGAATCTTGAGAACTTGTAGTCGGAGGATAGTTTGTCACACTTCCAAACCCCCATTCTTCATTTATCGATTCAATAACGTCAGTTTCTAGGACATATGAAGCAGCTAGAACATCAGGGTGGGTAGTAGGGTTTTGAGGGGCAGCGACTTGAAAAATAATAGATCCAACGCCTCCAAATTCATGCATATCTACAGTAACAGAAGGATGAATTCTTTGAAATGCTTTTTGCATAATTTTACCTTCCGGCTCTAACAATTTCATGTGATCTCGGTTAAGATCTGTACCATTTGCATTCCCTCTTGAACCTGCATCTCTTCCGTCTGGGTTTACCATTACAAATATAGCAAGGTTAATGTTTTCTAAAATGGGATCGATTTCTTCAGGAATTGCTCTAGCAAAGTGTCTGGCCAATAAATATGCAGAATCAACAGAGGCAGGTTCATTACCATGCTGGGCAGCTACAAAATAAACAGTAGGAACATCTGGATCATAGTCTCCAAATTCAACTAAAAGTAATGGTTGCCCATTCATACTATATCCTATTTCCGTTAAATTTGTAACTCGTGGACTTTTACCTAATTCATAAGTTAGATTAAGAACGTCAGATGCTGAAGTTTGATTTACAGGAATATCATTCCACATATCATCAATTGTTAAATCGAAGACGAAAACCTCTTCAGATGAAGGGTCATCGTCAAAGAAGCCTCCAGGGCCAGTACACCCAGTAGTTGCAATGAAAAAAATCAAGCTCAAAGGAATTATTTTTTTCATTTTCATTATAGATTAAAAGTACAAGGCATTCATAATGTTTTCTAGATAAGTTATGAGACACTTCCAAAATATTTAGCAAGACCTATTCCGGCAAAATAAGCCAAGATAGTCATCAGAATCCCAACNGCCATTGCACTCTCAAATTCCCAATTTCGGCGCAGTAATTGAGGNAATACCAGAAATAAAACCATAGACGGAATTACTAACCAAAGAATACTTTCTGCATAATCAGCAACTTGTGAAGTATCTTTGGTGTCGTTATATAACCAAGTCATCGACATTATGCTCGCAAGAGGTAATGAAATTACTAACGCACCAAATATAGTTGATTTTTTAGCAATCTCGCTTGCAGCAACAATTACAGCTCCAGAAAACAGTCCTTTTCCTAATAGATTGAACCAGTCCATGTATTGCAATTAAATTAAGACTATTTAGATATTTCTTAAAAGGGCCTAATTTAGCTCCAATATGCAATTCTAGCAGCCATGACAGAATCCATGTACGTTTCACAATCAAAATCTTTATCAGTTAAAGGTGAAGAACCATCTAAATCTTGAATAATAGTTTGTGTTATTGTAGGATCAACAACTCCCCAGCCAGTCTGGGTGTATGGAGCTACAGGGGACACAGGTACGCCGGTTTGGCAAGCACCTTCATTTGCCCCAGGGTCATACTCTGAAGCATCTGGGAAGTATGATGCTTTTTCCATACTTCTTCTGATATCGTAGTTGGTAATTGAAGCGTTTTCACTGTAAATCAAGCTGCCATTTCTTCCCCCTGAGCCAGTATCTCCATATTGTTCTCTTAATTCCTGAATAACAAGAGAAAGCACTCCTGCAGTTCTTGGAGTTGCAAAACTGGTTCCTGAAGTGTCATGATATCCGTCAATTGAATCGTGATCAGGCAAATTTTGAGTCCAGTCTGCCACAATATCTGGAGCAGTTCCAGAACAATGCATTACTTTTCCTCTATCACCATCTTCTTGGAATCCAGCAATTCCGATTGACCATGGCGGTCCACCAGTTGCATCTTGAACACAAGTAGAACCTGTGTTATCACAAGCACCAGTGTGTAATTTGCCCATTTCATTAACAGCATATTCGGTATCGTCTTCTATTCCCGAAACAGGAATTGAACCAATAGGTCCAAAACTAGTTGTAATTATGTCAACCATAGGATGCTCGGCAGCTCTTCTTACACCGTCAAACCCTTCAAGGAAGAAAATAACGGCATCGGGATTTGCATCGATCACAGCTCCGGTAACAGCCGTACCATGCCCATCATTAGGATCGTCGAGGATGGGCGTTTCGCTCCAGCCTTCTTCGCCCATTGCTCCGATAATCCATGTGCCTGAGAAATATACAGTATCATTAAAGGAAATTAGATTCCAACACGTTTCCCGATCAGCTTCCACTCTTTCCTCCCAAGTTCCAGTTTGAGTTAATTCACAAGTCATTGTGACTCCAAATTCATCTAAGAAAGACTGAGGCAAGCTTTGATTTTTTTGAAAATGGTCATGGTATGGATTAATTCCTGTATCTACAGGTGCTACCACGGAGTACGAGTCCCAGAAATTTTCTTGAATTTCAATTTCCTTTGATTCAGATGTTATCGAGTCATCTAAACACCCGGAAATCATGATGAAAATAATCAAAAAGCTTGGAAGCCCTTTAGCCATACCTTTCATAATTACTTCTATGAAAAGAGTAATTTAAAACATACTATCCATTTTCTGCGCTATCAAATAATTTTCTTAATCCAAGCGAATCTTCTAATGTTTTAACAATGATGGGAAACTCTTTTCTTGGATTTTGATCACATCTGAAGAAAATCAAATCAATTTCTTCTTGATCTTCAGTCATAACTGTAATGTAATAGCCAAAAGCCATGCCATAATNATCAGTTGTCTTAATTTTGAAATTAAAAGGTTTAAATAATTTATACTTCCAGCTTCTAAATCTAGGCCAATTAGCATATCTCCAGATAACATATCCTTTGTCTAAATCTATACATAATTCACTTCTTCTGATAAGTAGGCACAAAAGTAGAAGTAAGATCCCGATTATTCCCAGCACAATCGGGATATNNCCTGANAATCATTGTTGGTTCTCCAAACAACACAATTCCNAAGAACGTAAAGGGTATACCAATCATCAGGAGCGGCAACATCGTGAATATAGTCAATAAATAGCCATTAGGAGTAATAACGAAGCGATTGTATTTAGATTTATTAACGCTCCATCCAGGGTTTTTAAGATCCCATAATCTCGGACGTTCAGGTACAATAACAAATTGCTCCAAATCAGCAAATATAACGCCTTTTTCCATACTATTTCATAGTAAATCATATTAAAATATTTTTTGCGGTTANTTGTTTAAGCAAAATATTAAATNATGTTGATACGATACNNTACTATGTCTAAATTTATGTATTCAGGAAGCTATACTTCAGACGGAGTCAAAGGCCTTCTTAAGGAGGGCGGAACGGCTAGAAGAGACGAAACAACGAGAATTGTAGAATCTCTTGGTGGAAAATTAGAAGCATACTATTGGTGTTATGGTAGTACAGATTTCCTAGCCATTATGGATTTTCCAGACCACACTACAGTTACTGGGATGGCGTTAAACATTGCAGCCTCTGGTAAATTTCAAGGAAATATTACGCCATTAATTACTGTAGAAGAGATGGATGAAATGGTAAAAGTCAATTTGGGTGACTACAGGATGCCAGGCGAATAGATTAAATTATATTATTATTCAAACTCAAGAAAAATATTTGCCGCCGTTAAAGGTGTATTGACATGAACTTAAGCATTAGTGTTTGTTTAAATGCAAAATTACGGCGGCAATTACACTTAACTAATTTAAGATATATTTCTATAGGCCGTACAATAAATATACTATATAGGAGCTAAGTCTAGTTCACCACTCCAAAGGTCAAGACCTCTCAATCTACATGGAAACTTTTGACCTAAAGATAGGATAATATCGTCAGATTCTTCCCTATTTTCATTGATTAAGTGTAATCCAAATTCATCGGTGGACAATTGTCTTCCATCTCCTAACTGACTAACATGTAACTTTCCGCGAATAGCTCCGTCGTCTAATAAATCAAGGAATATCCAAGGGTTTCGGAGTCCAACGACTCTAGCAGGCCACTGTTTTAGTTCCAGTTTTTCTTGTGAATTTTCAACAGATCCGATAGTTCCACCTCTCAATAAATGTAGATGGAAAGCATTTGCAACTAATTCCCATTCGATAGACTTAGCTTCTTGGCTGTTGGCAGTACATTGCTCCGAAATTTTAGTCATTTCCTCTTCAGAATGAACCCAGTCTTCTTCATTTAGGAAAGATTTGAGTTGGCGATGAACGACTAGATCCGCATATCTTCGAATAGGGCTTGTAAAATGAACATAAGCATTCAGATTTAATCCAAAATGCCCTAGATTTTTTGGTGAATATGTAGCACGTTGCAAAAGATAGAATAGCCCATAATCAACAACTCTTCGTGTCGCGCTTTTTAGATCATTAGCTTTCTGTTGTGCTTCTTTCAGAGAAATAAGAATATCCTTTCGAGCATCTGGGTCTAACACATTTTTGAGGTATCGCGCAACATCATCTTGATCATCTGAATTTTCCAAGCCGCTAATTTCAATATTTCCGCTGTTTGCCCAGTCGCCCAGCATACTCGCTAATTCAGCTTCTTCAGATTGCCCAAATTTCTTTACACTAGGCATCGGCAACTCAATATTAATTCCCATATTTTTGAACTTAGCATTTAATTCTTCAACTTCTGGAGCATCTGGCGGTGCATGACATCTCCATGGTAAAGGTGCATTTTTCTCGCCAAGTAAAACTCCAATTGAATTATTGGTAGCAACCATGAATGTTTCAATCATTTCAGTTGCTTTGTTTGGCCATTTGACATTAACAGTTATTTCATCTTCGTGTACTCTGGGTCTCAATTCAGCAGAATTTAAGTTCAGTCTTATTTCGTTTCGACGCAGCTCTTCAGCTAGATCCATCATATTTTGAAATTTAGGGTTGTCTAATGCATCTTCATATGACAGATTTTCTTGAACTTCAATAATGCTTTCAAAAGCAGCGACCTTTCCAATTGTACAGTCATTTTCGATTTCCATTGAAACAGTCATTGCTAATCTAGGAACTTTTGCTCTCAATGAACACAAATCATCAGATAGTCTCGAGGGAAGCATTGGTAGAACTGCATGCGGCAAATAAACAGAGGTTGCTCTTGCTTTCGCTTCATCATCTAAAAGCGTTTCAGGTTCAATGTAATGGGCTACATCTGCGATAGCGACCCATAAGGTTCGTTTCCCGTTTTCTTCAATTAAACAGACCGCATCATCAAAATCTTTAGCAGTTTTAGGATCTATGGTTACGAATGGCAGATGTCTCAAGTCAGTTCTACCTTCTTTCAGAGCATGTTCTGCATTAACATCAGGTATTCTTTCAGCAATATCAGATAGACGAGAATCATAATTTCTACCAAAAGGACTTGAATTGTTTGTTCGCAAATGATTTAGTCTTAAATCTAATAGTTCGGCTGCATTTATTCGCTTTGATTTTATCAGCAATAGAGCTATTGAGGGTAAAGGGTCGTGGAATCTTAGTCCAGAGCAAACATTTGCAAAATCTTTTACATCTTTAACTAAATCATATGCTTTCCAATTCACAATATATTCTTTTTTAGATAGGGAAAAATTCTTAGGTAATTTTTCATTGGCAATAATCGCGAACCAAACATCTTCGATTATTTTATATTTTTTATTTTCTTTACTGGGCAATTGTCCTGTGAGGGAGATCTCTTCCGTTGGCGAATAAGTATTGAAAAAATGGCGCCAATCTCGAATATTGGATTCTATTTCACTGATTTCATTTGGCTTTCTTAAAACGTATTCGTTATTTTGTTTATGTAAAAACCATTGCCTTTTCTTTTTTGAATGAGCTAAAACCTCATCAATTTTACTTTTTAATTGCTTAGATTCCTTACTATCTAATTTTAGTCTCTCTTTTTCAACAAAGAATGAATAAATTTTGCTAGAATTCCAGACAATATCCCATTTATCTTCATCTTTACCAAATTTGGAAGAAATTCTCTTCCACAATTTTTCGTCAGGAGACAAAAGCGTTTTCTTTGACTTGTGTTTTTGACTCATTTACTTGGGAATTGCGATCCATATTGCTACGCAGAAAAGTGAAAAACCAAAAGCCCTATTAATTAAAATTCCTGATTTCTTATCGTTAAATTGTACTTTCAATGCAGTACCAAATAAGGCCCATGCAATCCAGCCGGTAAGCTTGATTAGCACATTTAGTAAAGCAATAATCATTTTACCTATAAAACCAGTCCCAAATGCAGTTCCAAATACCGTCATTAAAATTAGTAAATGGATGAAGGCTTTGCCATTTACAATTTGCAAAATCATACCGGCACTTGTTCCTAATGTTTCACTAGAGAAGTCGGGGTCTTCTGAACTAAATGAAAAAGTAATCTTGTACGATAGATAAATCATATACATAACGCCAGCATACGTTAGCACATTAAGTAGCATTGAATTTTTTTCAATAAATAGAGCACCAAAGCCGACTGCAATTCCAAGTAAAAACCATCCAATAACCATTCCTAAAATCAGAGGTAAAGTTTTGTTAAATCCGAATTTTGAGGAGTGTACTGCTGATAAGAGATTATTTGGCCCAGGCAAGAAAGAGACTGGCAAAGTAAATATGAGCATGGCAATTAAACTTGAGAAATCTATGATATGAAAAACCTCTTGCTCCTTAGGCGATACATAATACTAAAGGAAAGGCGGTCTATATTTTGTCTTTTATTTTTGAGCAGCGATCTCTTTTTTTGTTATTTTGATATATCCTATTGATTTCCAAATTAAGAAAAAGATAACAATTGGAATGATGGCTACTAAGAAAAGTGAAATTAGAATACACAATATCGAAGCAACGGCCTCTAACAAAGAGATTACAGGATTTGCTAACCCACCAGTAGTTCCAGTAGAAACTGCTCTTGTGGCAACAGTTCCAAGTTGAATTACTCCTGAAACACTGCCTCCTGCAATTACTGAGATAGTCCATTGGACAGACGGGTCTAGTTCACCTTCCAAGCTCGCGGAAGTTACGAATATTCCTCCGATAATCGCAGCAGGTGTAGCTACAGTATCAAGTAAATTATCTATCCATGGAATAAAATATCCTCCAATCTCTAATAACGTAGCAACGGTGAAAATAGCGATTGCCCAGGTATCATCAACCCAGACAAAAGACCCCTCTAAAGTATACAAATCTAATCTACTTCCCACGCCCATCATAAGAGGAGGTATGAACACACGAAATCCACACGCTGCAGCCAATCCAAGACCTAGACTTAGAGAGAGAAGGATTTGTACAACGTCCATATTAGGCCATAATTAAGGAGGTAATAAGATATGCTTTTTGACCCATTCAATCTATAACCCCTTTTCAATAGGCAAGTATGTCTTCAGCAGTTAAAGAGTTGGAAGAGATAGCTACGCAAATTTACGAACAATTAAATACAGGAAAAATTCCAGAGATGGCTGTTCCAACACGTAGTAAAAACAATATTATATTTGATGAAAAAGCTAAAGTATGGAAATATGGAAAATCTGAAACAACGCGTACAGCTAAGAAATTAGATGGAGCATATATGTTGCTTAGAACAACATACTTATTAGACTTCATAAGAGAAATGTCAACTCAAAGTAAATCTTCAACATTAAGGGAATTGTACTATATTTCTGAAGCATGGGATTTAGGTAAATTTCATGCCCAGGATGAATCTAATAAGTTGATTGAAGATTTAGAAATAGTCACACACTTTCAAAGAGAAGATTTTAAAATTAGACCAGAGGAAGATGGAGCTAAAGTTTTGGGAGATGTAACTCTTACTGAGATTAATAGAAAGGGTCAACCTATGAGAATAAACTGTAGAAATGATGTAGGAGATACCGGTTACAATATTCCGTACAACGTTGAAGAAGATAAAATTACATTTAACGATTTTGGTAAATCTACGTGTATTATTGCAATAGAAACAGGAGGAATGTTTGATAGGTTAGTTGAAAACGGCTTCGATGAAACACATGAGGCTATTTTGGTCCACATCAAAGGGCAACCTGCAAGATCCACAAGGAGGTTTTTGCAGAGAATGCATCAAGCTTCGGGCTTACCTCTTTTACTCTTTACAGATGCAGATCCATGGTCTTACAGGATTTACAGCTCAGTAGCTTATGGCGCAATCAAAACAGCTCATATTTCCCATATTTTAGCTACGCCAAGTGCTAGATATTTAGGCGTCACTCCTTCAGATATAATAAATTACGAACTTCCAGCGGATGAATTATCAGATAGAGATAAAAAGGCTTTAAAATCAATATTAACAGATCCAAGATTCAAGAGTAAATATTGGCGTAGTGAGATTGAATTACAATTAGAAATAAATAGGAAATCTGAGCAACAAGCTTTAGCCAAATATGGCCTTGATTTTGTTACTAACACATATCTTCCTGAAAAGTTGAAAGAGATGAACGTAATTTAGAACCCTAGCATTTCACCCAATTGCTTTACAGATTTTGCAACTGGCGACCATTTGCTGAGTCTTTCTGTAGAATGATGTCCCCAACTAACTCCGATACTCTTAACGCCTGCTAAATGAGCCATTTTAAGGTCATAAGTAGTATCTCCAACCATAATCAGTTCATTTGTTTTAGTTATTTCCATAATGGAGTATAATAAATCGGGATTAGGTTTAGGATTTGGAACAGAATTTCCACCTAAAACGACTTCAAAACGGTTCTCAAATCCAAAATGTTGAATAACTCTATCAGCCCCGCGTTGGCTCTTGCCAGTTGCAACAGCGGCACGAAAAGAGTTTGTTAAAAGCTCAGTAACTCCTTCAAACAATTGCTCATACTTTGTTGCCTTGACGTATGTTTCTGAATATACCTTTGCCAAAGCTTTAGGATCATACTCAGGCCCAAGTTTTTGCATTATCTCAATAAGTGGTAAACCCGTTAATCTGAGAATTTCGTCTTCAGGAGGACATTTTGCCCCCACGCTTGACCAAGCAGCCTTGTGTGATTCTAAAATAGATTTTGAAGAATCAATTAAAGTTCCATCTAAGTCAAAAACAACAATCATTAGTATGAAATTATGTCATCGCCTTAGACATAGTTTGTCTAACTTCTTCAATATGTTTATCGAGTGAATCTTTTTTCCATTTATCGGTATGTATTGGATCTAAAATGTTAACTTCAGCTTCCCCGGGATAAAAATTCATACTCTTAGCGGGCCATCTTTTGTAAGCATCGTGTAAAATTACCGGAACGATAGGTAACTTAGTTGCAAGAGCTAAGTGTGCAAATCCTTTCTTGAAAGGCAATAATTTGCCGTCCTCACTTCTTGTTCCTTCTGGCCAAATCCAGATACTAAGATTGTTTTTCTTAACAATTTTCGACAAGCCATTCATAGATTCAATGGCCTTTTCACGGTTACTTCGATCAATCAATAAGTGGCCAGAAAGCCAATAAACTAATCCAAAAAAAGGAATTTTGATAATTTCTTTTTTACCAACGCCACACCCTCCAAAAGGACAAAGAGCCATAGCCACAAAAATATCTAAGGCAGATGCATGATTCATCACATATATTGCTGGCTTACTATTATTTATTTTATCATAGTTCAGATACTTTATTCTTGTACCGGTAATCCTAGTAACAAAAGGCCCGATAATTTTACCGGTTAAATTTCCGAGTCGAATTCTTATGTTTCTAAATGGTAAAAATATGATCATTAAACAAATTGAAATTAGAGACCAAATTGAAAGCCAAGTAAATCCAATTATGAAGCGTAAACTTAATGAAATAATGTTTATTTTTTTCGCTCCCATAGAGCACTAATCATACGTTTCTAAGATACTTTCAAATTCTTGTGCAATACGAATATCGTTGTCAGTTATTCCGCCTTCGTCATGAGTAGTCGTTGCAACTATAACTCGATTATATTCACAGACAGTCATGTCTGGGTGATGATTAATTTTTTCAGCTACCTCAGCTAATTTGTTAATAAATTCTACAGCCTCTTTAAAGTCTTTAAAGGTAGTTTCTCGTACTAACATCTTGTCTTCAGGGTCATAATCCCAAGGTCCAATCATTCGAGTTCGACTTGCAATTTCATCTTCACTAAGTAAGCCCATTAGTTACATTACGAAATGAACACTATTTATCTCTAACTCAACAACACATTTTAATTACCCTTCAAAGTGCGAAGATTTAGAAATGGCCACAATAGAAGAAAAACCAGGCACAGTTTCTTGGATTTTAGGCAATCTGCCTTTTGTTGCAATTATAGAGGGAGGATTTCTTGTTTTATTCGGTATAGTAGCCTATATTTATTCAGGACAGGCATCGATTACAGCTTTGATTCCTTCTATCTTTGGTTTAGGAATTTTGTTTCCAGGATATGTGGCTTACAACAGCCCAGATATGGCAAAACACGCAATGCATGCTACTGCAGTATTTGCTTTACTCGGAATAGTAGGTAGTTTAGACTCAATTTTAGGACTTTTAGATGGAGAATATAGTCTTGCAAATATTTCCAAAGGAGTTTTGTTAATAATATGTGGAGAATATCTCTTTTTTTGTATACTGTCTTTTAGAGCAGCAAGGATTAAGAGAGAGCAAGAAGCTCTAAATCAACAATGAAACAAATTCAAAATAATTTGTATACTTCAGTAGGATTATTGGTTGCCTTAGTGTTAATGATCTCATTTGTTCCCCAAATCAACTCATTTTGGGAAGAATATTTTGTTAGTCCAATTCAATCAGACGCCTGTGAGGTTGGAGATGCAGACTGTGACAGAACAGGAGCAAAATATAATATCTACAATACAATCGCATATGGGTTTTGTTTTTTTCTATTTTTTACAATCATTAATGAACTTTTAACTTATTGGAAAATAACAATAGATGACAAGTTTGTTTTCAATTCAATTCCTCTTTTGATATTAGGTGGAGTGGTTAGAACTCTTGAAGATGCAGATTCGTTTGAACCACCTATTCAATACATTATGATATCTCCTTTGATTTATGGAACAATTACAGGAATCGCTTTATTTTTCATAGCACTTGGCGTATGGCTAGCAAATAGTGAAACTTCTTCCAAGACTAAAGCAATAGGTTTAATTTCATTCGCAATAGGTAGTTATGGACTTTGGTGGTATTTTGCACCAGGTGAATGGATCCATCCTTCTTCATGGAGTTTAATAGTATTTTCAGCCGCAGCACTCACGGCCGAATTTTTACGCAGCAAGCCTCTGAAAGACCCAATAATGTTCTTTGGAATAGCAAGTACTTTACTGTTGATTTTAGCATATCTAAATCTATCTCAAAATGAACTAGTTAATCCTGAAATGTTATGGGATACGGTAATAATTGCAAGTATTTTGACAGCGTTAATTTGGATATCTGGCTCATTTATCTCAAGCAGAGGAATTCCTAATGTTTTGTTTGGATTGCTATTTATTTTGTTTTGTTTTAACCTATTTCTAGTAAGAGATTTGGACAACAATTCAACATTTGTTATGTTAATGAGCATAGGAGCACTCATTTCACTAATTGGGAGTTTAGTTTTTTCTCATTTCAAGTGGTCCCCAGCCTCACATTTAACAAATCCATTATATCTGATTTTATACTTCGGACACTTTATCGACGGTTCTGCAACATACTTAGGAATTGACAAGTATGGATATGTAGAAAAGCATGTTTTACCTACTTGGTTCATAGAGGAATTTGGCACAGCAATTGTAATGCTTCCCTTGAAATTTCTAGTCGTAACTGGAGTTATTCTAGCATTAGAAAATGAAGAACATAAGGAAGATCAAAAGCAGATGATTAGCTTATTAATTTTATTTTTATTAGCTTTGGGATTAGGTCCTGGAACCAGAGATATACTAAGGATAATGTTTGGTACTTGAATAGATTAGTCTAGTTAGGAAACCTTAAAGTACTCTCACGAGTGATTCGAGTACATGCAGATGTTAAAAAAGAGCCTCGTTGCAATGGCTTTTTTCAGCTTTTTACTGTTGGCACAACCAAGTCAGGCAGAAACATCTGAAGACTTTAATGACTTAGATTTATTTTTCTACGGAGATTTGGATAATGGTAACGGAAATATATCAACAATGCAACCAACATCTGATGTAGATACTCAAAGTGATTGTCCTCAAGAAGCAAATAGACTTTCATGGCCTGGACAAGACAGGCAATGGACCAGCGTCGGTAGCTGGGTAGTAGATTTAGAAACTCCAGGTTCAGTTGCTTCAGGTGAGCATATGTTTACAATTTGGGCAAATTCAACTCAAGGAACAGTCGAAGATGTTCAATTCAGAATTTCAGTAACTATTGGAGGAGGAACAGCAGATGGACAAGCAACATCTCAATCAAAAACAATTACAGATTCTTCTGAGGAAGCAACAAAATTTGAAATTTCTTTTGATTTGACAAATGAGTCTTTCAATCAAAATGATCAACTAGAAGTAGAAATAGAATATTCAGGAGGCGATCCTGGCCAAAATCCTGTAACAGGTGGACAATCAACTGAACAAATTGTAATACTGACTTCAAGTGTAGAACATCCTGCAGGTATTGCAGAAGTAAATTTCAATCATTTCCTTGCAGATTTCCCAATAATTAGCATAGAAGATTCAGCTGAGCGAGTGGCAGTATCCGTAATGGTATGGAGTGCATTTGGTACTTCAGATATTGATCCTAATGAGTGGACTCTAGGAGTTGTTGGAGTTTCGTCTGGAAATCAGGGTTATACGGCAGATTTTAATATGAAATCCATGCAAAATGGATCATACAAAGCATCTTTCTATTGGTACTATAATGAAGCTCAGGCAATAAGTGACACATATTCTTTCTATATTCAAGCAAAAGATATTCAAAGTAATCATTGGAAAGTCTTTTCCGAACAAGAATTGTATCTTGTAATTCACGGATATGAGATAGATAATGTAATCTCTCCAGGTAACATTCAAATTAATAATCAAACGGGGATTTCTAAAGTTAAAGCAGGCAATTCATTCACTATAGATATTACGGTTTCAGCTGAGGGAGATCCATTAGTTGCTTACAATCCAATTCCTGTTACAGTAATTTGGGTTTCAGGAGGCAATGAAATAGTATTGTACGAAACTGCAGTGTTTGCAACACCAGGAGCTTCAGCTTCTACATCTTTTAGATATACATTTGATAGCAACGGAGAATATTTAATCAAAGTAATTATTGATAGAAACAACGTAGTAGTTGAATCAAATGAGAATAATAATGTTGCAGAATTCATTTTAGTGGTAGCAGAGCCTGAAAAAGAAGATTTTGTACAGTCATTAGTAGATGAAGTTACAGAGGGCGGAACGATAACACTACTTGTTCTAGTTTCAGTTACTTCAATTGTATTAGCAGGTTATTTTGTAACCAGAGGAAAAGAAGAGTTAGATTTTGATTGGGAGGAAGACGATGAATTCTGAAATGGACATTAGAGGCTACAAGCCAGCAGACGAAACATTTTACGACTATAAAGACGAAGAAGAGACGCCTAGGGGCACGCATCATACCAAAGAAGACGATGAAGATATCAATAATTCAACCGTTGGTAGGTACGCCTCAGGTGAAGATTTCAAGCATTGGCCATTCAAAGTAGGAAATGCCATGACTAATAATATTCCGGAAGGAGTTCAGCACAACGTGAACGACGGAGGAAGTTCAGGCTATTCTTCTATGGATAATTTTATGGAAGAAGACAGTGCCAAAGAACAGGCCTGGGTAGACCGTGAAAACGATAGCATTGTCTCCCTCGCAATTAATAACTGGTTTGGTCTAAAGAGTTATATTTTATCTTTTTTCCCAAAGAAATAATTTAATTCTTTGATAGAAGATAGTCAGTTTGTTTTCTCAACCAGTTGAACTCAGTAGGGTCTTCCCACTTAGGCTCCAACTTTTTTAGAAAATTTTCCAATTCTTTAGCCATCTCTAATTCCATCTTCCGTGATAGACACCAAAGCTTCATTTTCAGGCAAATGGGGAGAGTCAACTAGTCTGCAAACACGCTTCCCGGCTTTACCTCTTCTTAAGTAAACTCTGAATTTTGAAGTATGTCCCACGATATTTCCACCAATAGGTTTGGTAGGATCTCCGAAAAAAGCAGCAGGGTTTGAAGACACTTGATTTGTGACTACTACAGCGGCATTGTTCAAATCTCCAAATCGTGCAAGTTCAGTCATATGTGCGTTAATTTTTCCTTGTCTGTCTGCAAGAGTTCCACGTCCAATATATTCTGCGCGAAAAGCTCCAGTTAAGGAATCTACAGCAAGCATTCTGATAGGGCGCTCCTTTGCTATTTCGTTTACTTTTTCTACCATTAACATTTGTTGGTGGGAATTGTATGCTCTTCCTACATGTATTTTACTCAAGACTTCGTCCGGATCTAAATCATAGGCTTTAGCCATAGAAATAATTCTTTCAGGTCTGAATGTATTTTCAGTATCAATGATGGCAACTTCACCACCGAGTCCACCTTGTTCAACAGGAAGTTGCGTATTCACAGCCAATTGTAGAACAAATTGTGTTTTTCCAGAACCATATTGTCCGTAGAATTCAGTAATTGACTGAGTTTCTACGCCCCCTCCTAACAATTCATTAAAGGCTTCAGCACCCGTAGTAAGTTTTCCTACAGTTGCTCTTTTTTCCATTAATTCAGTTCCGGTTAAGAAAGATCCAATATTTGCAGCCTTTCTAGCTTCCATTATAAATTTGGAACAAGATTCTTTTCCAATTCCTGTGGCATCCGAAAGGGTACCAGGTGCTTGCGTTCCTATTGCTTCAAGAGTGTCGTAACCAGCTTCTCTTAATTTTTCTGCGATTGCAGGTCCCACTCCAGGCAAATCTTCTACAACTTTTATTTTTGCTTCGCTCATTTATGCCTCCTTGTAATGATTAAATCTAGGTTGGAAAATCAACCCTTGATCAGTCAAAGAATCTAATATTTCATCAAGCATAGGTCCGTCAATTCCTTCGAGAGAAACTGCGATACCTAAATCATCGTAATAAATTCCGTCGCCTTCATCTAATTTTTTAATTGTATCTAGTACTTTAGTATCATTCTCTGAGGATTTAGAAGGTGTTTCATCATCGGCTTCCTCGACAACTTCGTCTTCTTTTTCAGTTACAGATTCTTCATCAATGACACTCTCTTCCTTTACAGGTGCAGAATTTGCAGGTTCAAATTCGCCAGTGAAATTAGATTTTTCAGAAGCACCCTCGCCTCCATCTGCTAGTTTTGTTAAGCAATCATATAACAGTGCACTATAATTTTCAACAGCAACAGTAGGATAGAATTCTTTTGCGAGCTCAACTCCATCTTTCTCACGAAGAGTTAAATTCAAATTATTATATTCGTCGTCGTTTGTACCGAATGATTTTGTTGCATTGATACGTTTAATCAATTCCTCACAGGCCTTTATTGCCCAGTGATTAATTTCATCCATAGAAACAGCCCTCATGCTTTCAGGCTGAACACTTACGTACGTTCTTTCACTATCCTCAGGAGTTCTTGCTCTTACTTTACCAACGCAAAGGATAGGCACTCCATTTTCCAATTTTGATAGTGCTGCAGCCCCCTCAGGGTTGTACTGTCCAGCTTGCAGGTAGTAGAAGTCTCCATTAGGATCAATTACTCTTGCAGTGTAGAACGGGTCGCTCTCAGATCCGCGATTTTCTAGTTGATCTAAAACACCTCCAATTAAGACGCGAGATAATTTTCCTCCAATCTCGGAAATCAAATAAGTTGGAGAATATTCTCTATCTTCCACGTGTTTTTCAATGGCACCATTAAGTTCTTTTGCTAAGACAAGGACTCCAGGTTCTCTTCTTTGCGCCATTTAGCCCTCCAAGGCAGCCAAAAACTGTCTAGCGGCGTTTGGAACATCAATCTCAGTTGCAGCTTCACAAGATTTAGCAAAAAAAGATAAACCATACTCATCGGATCTTGCAAAACCTCTTAGTTTCAAAGGCTTTAGTAACAAGGCATCTTCCATTTCTTCTACCAAAGCTTCGGGTCCAAAGTTTTCTTTTACAAATTCTAAACAAGAGTCCAAATCTCTTCCAATTAACTTTTCAGTAATTTCTCGATTTAAATAAGCAGTACATGAGCCACTTCCATCGTCAAAAATCATCTTAACTCTTAGATCAGGTTCAGCATTTTTGCGGTCTTCGCCATTTCGAATTAATCTTTTTGTCTCTTTGTCTCTAAAGATTAAGCCACTTCCTTCTCTTATATTGAAAACATGACCTTCAATAACTGCATCAGATGCTCCATTTCGTTCATCTAATTGGGCTAGAGTGTAGTTCATTCCAGTTTCATAGTCAGAAAGAGAAGGTAGATCATCATTTTCAAGTTCTGTAAATTTAGAATATTCTCCAAATTGCAGGTCTGGACCATTGAATTCTTTTACATATGCGTTTTCTACAGAGTATGCTTTTCCAGCGACGATTCCGTGGTCTTCCCAAGACGTAAACCGACAGGTACCACTTTGGTCACCTATATTTCCTCCAAAAATAGTCTTTTCTTCACCCTTAATGTTTATTTTGCGAGGTTCAACATCAATCACTCGCAATTTAAGAGAAACATTTCTCATTCCAGGCTTGAGCCCTACAACAGTTACTTTTTGGGCACTTTGGGAAGTATTATTTCTAACAACTCCTAAATCAAGCCCCTTTAATTCTTCATCTTCGATCGATTTCATGACAGTACGATCTCCAATATTTACAGTAATAATGTCGTTCCAACTTTTTGTATATGCGTTTGAAATCTCTACGACGTCATTTGGTTGAAACTGGAATTCATCATTCCAAAATGTGTATCTTAGTTTACTACTCGAGTCTCCAATCTCACCTTCATAAATGGTTTTTTTAGATCCTTCTTTGGTATTAATTTCTTTTTTGTATACAGATACAATTTTAGCTTTTAGGCTTACACTAGTTTCTCCAGGTCCAACTTGAGCTAGTAGTTTTTCTCCACCAACGCTCAATTCATTTGGGTTTCCGTAGTGTTTTCTTACTATAGATTCTTTGGCAGTTGACAAGTCAATTCCATATTCATCTACATATCTTCTTAGTTCGTTTGCAATTACATTGCGTTCTAGCTTATCTCCGACAGCTTTTACGATGTCGTCGATGTGGTTCTCAAAATCAGGTTCGTTTTCTTGCATTAGAGCATCTCCTTGTTTTTTAGATTCGGACTCCACCCAAATCTATCCATTACTACCAGTCAGGGTATATATACTTATGGGTTTTACGCCTTTTCACCCTAAAAGGATATAAGGTGATAATGGGGTTTTAGCTATCTCAGGGAAGTATTATAATTGGGCCTCTCGTCGTAAATATAGGTTGATAACTTGAAAGTAGATGAATTAACACCAAGAACTGGCCGCGTAAACATGCCAGTGAAGGTAATAAGTTTGGATGAACCTCGTTCAATGGATAATGGAACTATGGTTTGTGAAGGTTTAGTTGGAGATGAAACAGGAACAGTAATAATGAGTTTCTGGAACGATGAAATTGAAATAGCTCAAAGCGACGTTGTTTTAGATCTAAAAGATGCTAGAGCAAATTTAGTAAGAGGCCATATGCGCTTGAGTTTAGGTAAGAAAGGAAGCATGAAAGAATCAGATATTGCTATGGATAACATTAAACAATCTGTAAATTTATCAGATTTAGAATATGAAATGCCTCGAATGGGAGGACGTGGTCGAGGAGGGCCAAGCCGCAAGCCATCAGGCCGTTGGGGTGATTTAATGAAGTTAAAACGTGAAACTGGCAATAAGAAATTCTTTAACAGAGATGAAATGTCAGAAGAGCAAATTGAAGCTGCCATTAAAGAAATGGGAGGCGAGTAACTCTGGCAAGGAGAGGGAGGCACAGGCGCAGAGGTCCCAGTAAGGCGCAGCCTCCAGTAAGAAAAGATAAAAAAGTACAAAAAAGAAATAAGCCAAAAGCAATGTTGGACGAAGGACGCCGAACAGAAATGCTTTACTTCCTTAAAGAAATAGTTTCAGATGCAGGTGTTTCAGATAAATTAGCAGAACCTTTTTTAGCTTCTTTAGCAGCTAAAGGCTCGAGAGAATCAGTTGACAGCGCTGTAGAATTTTTAGATTCAAAGATTGAAGAAGAATTTATATCAGAAGATTCTCGGGATCCAATAAAAAAAGTAATGAGACGTTTTACTAAATATCGTTAAATGGTTAATATTCCTAGTAGAAGTAAATTAGGAAAGTATTGGAATTTAAGAGAAAGTACAGTTTTTTTAAATCATGGATCATTTGGAGCTTGCCCGAAAGAAATATTAGCTTATCAAAGACAACTGAGAGATCAATTGGAAGCAGATCCAATAAATTTTCTAGACGTTAAAGCAAAAGAATTATGGGCAGAATCTATTGAAATTTTTTCAGAATTTATTAATGCCGATAAAAATGGACTAGTATTTGTTCCTAATGCTACATCTGGGGTAAACACAATATTACGTTCTCTAGATTTAAGGCACAGCGATGAAATTTTAGTTTTAGATCATGCTTACCAAGCTTGTTGGAATGCAGTAGATTACGTTACAAAAAAATCAGGTGCTAAAACAACCGTTGTAACTTTACCTTTCCCAATTACGAGTCCTGAAGAAATAATCGAAAGTATTTTGAATTCAGTTACAAAAAATACTAAGCTAGCATTAATTGATACCGTAACAAGCCCTACGGGGATTAGGCTTCCATTTGAGATAATAGTCAAAGAACTTCAGTCTAGGGGAGTCGATGTACTCTTAGACGCAGCCCACGGCCCAGGAATAGTTCCTTTAAATTTGAATAAATTGCAAGCAGCTTATGTTACAGGCAATGCTCACAAGTGGTTGTGCACTCCAAAGGGCTCAGCTTTTCTTCACATTAGAGAAGATAGAAGGGCCTTAATTCGTCCCTTATCAATTAGTCATGGTGCATCAGTAGATGGTAACATAAATGAAAAAATACGGCTAGAATTTGATTGGACTGGCACACAAGACCCAACTCCTTGGCTATGCATTCCGAAAAGCATAGAATTTGTTGGCAGCTTATCAGATAAAGGATGGGAAGGCATCATGAATCATAATACAAATTTAGCAATTTCCGCTCGAAACACTATTCTCGAGATATTACAAACTCCGAAATTATGTCCAGACTCTATGATTGTTGGATTATCTGCAGTTTTGTTACCTAATTCTAATGTACCTTTAACTTCAGCCTTGGAAGCAGATCCTTTTCACACACTTCTGTATGAAAAATATAATATTCAAGTTCCAGTATTTGCTTGGCCACACCACAATAGACGTTATCTTCGTACAGCATCTTTCCTTTATAATTCATTAGAAGAATACCAATATTTAGCAGAAGTATTAGAAAAAGAAATTTGACCGGATATTTTTAAAACAGGCAAATGTGCGCTAGAATATCATGTCCTCTGATGACGAAACATTTGACGATTTGCCAGAAGAAGAATTATCAGAGGAAGAAGCTCCAGAAGAAGAGTCAGTTGAAGAAGAAATAGATCCAGATGCTCCTCTTCGTCAACCTATAGTTGCTGTTTTAGGTCATGTAGATCACGGGAAAACGTCTTTACTTGATTATGTAAGAGGAACCACCGTTGTCAAAAGAGAAGCTGGAGCCATAACTCAACATATTGGTGCCACGGAAGTGCCATTTGAAACAGTTTCAAAAATATGCGGTCCATTATTGAAGGAGGGAACCACAAATTTACCAGGCTTATTATTCATAGATACTCCAGGACATCACTCATTTTCTACATTAAGGTCTAGAGGAGGAGCTTTAGCAGATATTGCAGTATTGGTAGTAGATATTACTGAAGGATTTAAACCGCAAACAATAGAATCAATTAATATTTTGAAACAGCATAAAACTCCATTTATTTTAGCTTTGAATAAAGTAGATAAATTGCCAGGTTGGAGAACAAATAAAGGTTCATTTTTAGCTAATAAAGCAAATCAGAGCCAGATGGCACAACAAACTTTCCAAACTAGAATGTATGAAATTATTGGAGAACTAGGAAACCATGGTTTTGATTCAGCATTGTTTACAGATATTCAAGATTTCCAGAAAACAATTGCATTAATTCCGACTTCTGTAAAGGATACAGGAGAAGGCGTCCCCGAGTTATTCATGATTTTGATGGGATTAGCTCAAAAATACTTGCGGGGAAGATTATTGTTAGATGAAGGCTCTTCAGAAGGGACAGTTCTTGAAATTAAAGAAGAGAAGGGACTTGGTAAAACATTAGGAGTAATAATTTACAATGGAATTTTGAAAGCTAGTGACACACTAATAATTGGCGCACAACCAGAACCGATTGTTACCAGAGTTCGTTCATTATTAAGACCTAAGGCATTAGATGAAATTAGAGATCCACGTCAACAATTTGATTCAGTAAAAGTAATTGGTGCAGCGGCAGGATTGAAAGTAGTAGCTCCAGACATAGAAGGAGTTGTAGCAGGCGCTCCTTTCTACAGTGCATCATCAGAGGAAGAAATTGACAATGCATTAGATAAGTTGACAGATTCGATGAAATCAAATGTAAAATGTACAGATGAAGGAGTAGTTATCCGTGCAGACGCAATAGGATCATTAGAAGCTTTAGCATATGAGTTGTCAGCCGTAAATATACCAATAGTAAAAGCAGTTGTTGGAGATGTGTCTAGGCGAGATGTAGTGACAGCAGATCCATCGGACGAAGAATATCGGGCAATTTTAGCATTTAATGTAAAAGTTCATCCAGATGCTAAATCTGAACTCCATGAGACAGGAGTGAAGATTTTTGAATCAGATATTGTTTACAGATTACTGGAGGATTATCAAGAATGGAGAGGCCAAATTAAGGATAAACAGGCACAACATTTGAGGGAAGATTTCGCACATCCAGGTAAGTTTGAAATTCTTGAAGGCCATACATTTAGAACACGAGATCCAGCAGTAGTTGGAGTTAGGGTTCTTGGAGGAAGAATTGCCCTTAATCAGGCAGTTCTACGAAATGACAATTCAGTAGTAGGACATATACGCTCTTTGAGATCAGGAGATCAAGTTTTGAAAGAAGCCCTTCAAGGAGATGAAGTTGCTATAGCAATTAGTGAAGTTACTGTAGGCCGTCAAATATCTGAAGGAGATGTTCTTTACATTGAAATGGATGAACGAGCAATTCTAACAATAAGAGAAGCAGGAGTAAAGCTCGATCCAATTGAAGAAGATATAATCACCGAAATGCAAAAAATTAAGAAGAAAGACCAACCTTTTTGGGCACGTTAATTAATTATTTTGAAGAATTAAACCACGGAATCAATATCGACGTATTATCTTTGTACTTTAGATATTCAGGGTCATTTCCATACTTTTTATCAGCAGATGCTTCAAGGAAAGGTAGTCCGCTTACAAAAACTAATAGAAATGTAGTCCAAAGAGGGCCAATAATAGTCCATAATGGTGCACCATATGTAAAACAGAATATGAAGATACCAAACCAAAGGACAATATTTCCAAAGTAATTAGGATGCCTACTGTACTTCCAAAGACCAGCCGTACACCATTTATTTCCATATAATTTATGATTAAATTTAGTGTAATCTGCCCAAGCTTCCATGGTAAATCCAATGATAAACATGATAGTACCAACTGCAGCAATAATGGTTAATTCGGTTGGAGCCTCTAAACTATTAAAATAAATCAAAGGTAATGACGTTAGAAATACCCAGAGTATTTGGTAAACCCAAAATCCTAAAAAGCTCCAAAACTTGGATCTCATCTCGTCAAATCGATTATCTTCACCCCACACAATTATTCGATAAGATAAGTAAATTCCAAGTCTTAACGACCACAAAATGACCATTAGCGAAGCAAGAATTTTAGGATACGAATAGTCTTCTCCTAGCCAAAAGGTGATTATTGCTAAAATTAGGAAATTAGCAGTTCCTGCGAAATCTGTGACTTTATCTATTTGCAGCTTGTAAGCTATTGCAAAAAAGCTTAATTGCATACAAACTGTAATTAACAGTGAAACTAGAATAAAATTTTCGTCGTTTTCTATAAAATTAACCATCTCGAGGTTTGGCCTCGTTAACCTTCAATTCGCGGCCTTCGGCTTCGTGACCGTTCAAGGCTTCAATTGCAGCTGCAGCATCATCAGAACTTGCCATTTCGACAAATCCAAAGCCGCGGCTTCTACCACTCATGCGATCTACGATAACTTTCGCATCAGATACTTCTCCGTGCTCTTCAAAAAGCTCTCTTAGTGTGTCGTCTTTGAAAGACCATGGCAAGTTTCCTACATAGATATTATTACTCATTTCTTAAATCCTGTCTTGTTGTACCAAGACGACCTTCCAGAAAGAACTCCATTTAAGGATTATCGCTTAAAACTCGTTACCTAATTCTCTTCGGGTTTGTCCAGGATCTATAAAGGGCAATACAAATGCAATAAGAAGCTGACAACTTCCTCCAATCATAATGGTAGTAGTATATGTGAAATTCTCCTCAAAATATCCTGCCATTTTTAATCCAAATAAGGCTCCGAAATTTAAAAGTGCCATATACAATGTAAATTGAGTAGCACCAACCTTTGGCCATGTAACATTCATGAATAAGGAAATTAGAGATATTCCCATGGCAGCTCCGAAGAAAGGATATATGACAATTAACCAAGTCATGACAGTTCTATTCTGCCATAAATCTTCAGCTAGTGCAATAGTAAATATTGATAATCCCGTTAAAACAGCAAATAAACTTGCAATACGCCTTGCACCAAATTTATCAGCGATAAGTCCACCAATGATTGTTCCGGCTATTCCAGCAGTTACTGCCCATCCTCCTGTAACTGCGATATATTCAGCATCACTCCATCCTAGTTGTTGAATGAAAAGGACATTTAGAACAGGAATCAAAAATTCCCAGAAGTATGTAAGCATAGCTAATAGCATTCCAATAAGTGGAGCTCTAAGAGACAAGGCTTTGACAATATCACTTTTTTGAGGAGCTAAGTCAAATGCTTGTTGGCCAACAGTGTTATTTCTTAAGAAATAGAAATAGGCAGCACCACAACCGGCTGTAAGTAATAGAACCGTCATGTTTCCGGCGATATCTCCAACTGTTAGTAACAAAAATAGATATAAAGCAATTAATATTCCGAAATCAAGACCAAGGGATTGAGGAGTGTGAGTTCCCATATCCCAGTTTAATTCTTTCGAAACTTTCTTTTTAGACTTAGTTGGTTTTGGTTCATCTTTTGCCTTAATAACAGCTTTACCTTCACCCCATGGGAATAATTTTTCTCCAGGCCTTTCTCTGATGAATGCAGGCAAGCACATAATCAATAGTAGCATAGGAACAGTTAGGAATAATCCGCCTGCAATACCTAAAGATCCAATGAACATGCCGATTCCTGCNCCTCCGACCATTGTACCGAAACGTTTGGCACCAAACATGAAACCATTAATTTTACCGAATTCTTCTGGACTCAGAACATCAACAGCCAAACCATCAACAGCAACATCTTGTAAAGATGCAAAACAATTATGGAAGAACAGTAATGCCGTGAGAAGAGTGATTTTACTTTCTATTCCTGGAACTAGTGCAATAATTACAACAGTAATTACCATTCCAGCTTGAGCACCTAATATCCAAGGTCTGCGGCGTCCCATTGGCAAATAATGATAATTATCGACAAATGGCCCCCATAGGAATTTGAAAACCCAAGGCAAATAAACCCAGAATAACATATTTCCAATCTGAGCAGCAGTAAATCCTTGTTGTGCCAAGTAGGCAATTAGTGTATATGAGATAAATCCAGAAGGTATTCCCTGTGCAACATACAAAGAACAAAGGGTAAGCGCTTTAGCACTCATTCCTCCAAACATTGTAGTCATTAAATTTGTCTGTCCAGCTACACTGCCTTCATCTTCCCAGACAAATTCATCATCTCCAGCCTCTTCAACTTCTACATTACTTTCAGATCTTCTTTTTTGTGTAAAAATATATCCTGTTGCAGCCATTGATAGAAGAATCACAGGTAAGAACAACCCACCAGCCAAATTTGTTAAACCTTCGAGTAATAGACTGGAAGGTCGATTTTCGTCAAGATAAACAACGGAGAAGCTACTAACAGCAGACATAGATTCGCCATTATCAAGAACCAATCTTGCAGACAGAGTAATAGTTTGATTGTTTTCAATAACTAAATCAGAAGGCATTGATAGTTCCCATGTAGCCCAATTTTTTTGAGTAGAAGTATCAGTAGCAGAGTACCATTCACTTGCTCCAAACTTAATCTGAATTCCTCCGCCGTTAGTAGGCTTATTTGCAGTAATGGCAGTACCTTTCAAAACATCATTTTTGTATAACTTAGGTTTAACTGGAACCATGGTTCCGTTAACTTCTTCCATGTCATATTCTAAACTCCAGTTTACAGAGACTTCAGGGTCTATTTTTCCAGCAATCTCAACGAAAACTAAAGGATCAGCTTGACCATAGCCATACTCATTATCTGGTCTAGTTTCAAAAAGGGAGCAGTTATTAGAGGCAGCATCAGGATCATCATTGAGAATTTCCCTTTCAATTGAGTATCCTGCTACTAGAGTTTCCTTTACTTCACTCGGCGTTAAATCAGGATTTGCTTCTAATGTTAGAGCAACAATCCCAGCCATCAGTGGAGTAGCCATACTAGTACCACTTTTACTAGTGTAACCGGTACCAGTTCCTTGATTAGGAGCCATAATGTTGCTACCTATTGCAGCGACATCTGGTTTAACTCGCCCATCTGAAGTATATCCTCTAGAGCTGTAAATTGCTAAGCTTAAATCTTTGTCAAGAGAAGCAACGGTTATTGGCAATCTTGAATCTCCAGGAGAATCAATAGTATTACATCCGGCACCTGTTGCGGATCCAAATTCGTTTCCTGCACTCAAAGTAACAACAAGTCCAGATTCAACAGCAGCATCAACAGCCTGACTCCATGCAGAGCTACCATCATTATCAATATGAAATTCTACTTGTTGTTCTCCCAAACTGGAAGTCATAACTCTGATATGAGGAGTAACTTGCTTTTGATTTTCTATAGTCCATTCAACACCTCTTATAATATCTTCAATATCGCCATCACAACATGCTAAGACATTCACTAAGTTAGCTTTTGGAGCGACTCCGATGTGTGGAGTACCCGTATTGTCTCCTGCTCCAGTTCCTGCGGCAATTCCTGCTACGTGCGTTCCATGGGTTCCGCTATCGATTGATTCTCCGGGAAGACAAGGAGAGCAGATAACAGTATCTTGGACAGCATCGTAGTAAGCAATGACCTTCATGTCATCAAATGTAAATTGATTATCGTCCATGTCATCTAGGCCAACGTGAGCATTATCAACGCCAGTATCTACAATTGCGATAGAAATTCCTTCACCGTAAATTCCATGGTTAAGCCATACATCATCAACACCCATTGCAGGCACTGCGTCAGCCATGTGTGGCTCGGCTTTACCAATGTCATCTAGCATGACAACTCCATCCCAAGTAGCAACCTCAGAAACTAAATTTCTAGGCATTGTGGTTCCCACTAAGTCAATGTATTGAGCTCGGAAAGTAACCTTGATGCCAGCACCTTCTAGCATTTCAATGTCGTAATCAGTAGGGTGATGGTCATATCTTACAAATACNCGAGCTTCTCCNGCCTTGAAAAATTCTTCACCTTGTGCAAGTTTCCAAGTCAATANGTCAGAAATTCCATTACGATCCTTATCTCTAGAATANGTATCCCACCAGTTNAGATTATTTTCAGAAGATANANTATTATCCAATTTTTCTTCAGTAGNCATCCCGACAAAGCCNGTGCTGAGAAGCANAAAAATTACGATTCCAGNNATTANAGCTTTGCGTTGCATAATAATGANATGTAGGACTTTGATTAAAGAACTTACGATTTGTTTGAATACTCTATTCCGCTTCGGACTCTTACNGCCATACCCTGCTGATTAAGCTCAATTTCTTTAGGCCCTANCATTAATTTTCCANAAGCNATTAATTCATCTTTTGGAGTGACTACAATNCATTCATCTAGACATTTTAGGTTCGAGTCAATGCCCTCAATAAATTTACAAAAGACACTCTTTCCTTTTCGATTAAATTCTGCAGTCTCGGANTTAACAACAACACGGTAAGCAGACTTCTTTGAGTTCTCGTGCAGTAGTTCAGCACCTCGTCTTTGAAGTATAAACATTCCTCTTCGATGAGAGAGTGATGCTACGTGTTCACCGTCTAAAAGTAAATTTCTCAGTCTTTTTGTTTTTCTACTTATTACTAATTCAGTTTCGCCATCTGTAAATATTTTTCCAACACCTGGGCCAAATTGATAGTCCAGAATAGTTTTAACACGACTAACGTCCCACTCTTGCATCTTCCATCCTTCGATATCATCTTGTAATAATCCAGGATGAAATGGATAGGTTTCAGATAGATGGTTTGGTACTTTTCCAAAGTAAGGATGCAGCATTTCACCAGACTTGAATGAATTTTTTAGATTAGAAAAAATAGGCCTAATATTTGATTTTTCTCCGCTTTTTATGGGAGTTTTAAACCGATAAGCAGGTTCAAACTTACTAATCCAATCAATATTATTTTCTATAACGTCAAATACCTTCATTAAAGCTGGAGAAGATCGTAAACGACTTTCTACCAGTTCCCATAGTAATCCATCGTGTATGGCCTGTTTAATTCTTCTGATTTCAGCAAAAGAAACCATGAGATTATGCTTTGCAATTATTTTCTGTCTTTTATTTTTATCGAGCTTTTTTAGTTTAGCGGCAGTCATACCAGGGAATGCTGAAAATTCGTTAGGTAATTCTTCTAATTCATCTAGGTTTTTAGTTCCCCATGTGAACATCAAGCTATCTCTAGAAGCAAACTTAGCGTAACTTGCACTATCAAAAACATCACATCCCAAAAAAGCAGCCAATGCAAAAACCATTGGATGGCCGCAACCAAAAAGATGTACTGGTCTTGAAATATCAAGTCCTTTTTTAGAGGCTAAAATAACTTCAGATAAAATTTTGAAGTTATTCTTTTCCATAAGAGGAACGACTCCTCCTATCGGAAAAATCTCTGCAGTTGTTCTTGAGGCCATTTCAGCAGCTTTTGTCCTTAAGTCAAGATGTCTTCCGCCTTGAATTGGTGCAGCCAAGAATATATCGCCCTTGTTAAGATCGGCAATTTCAATTCTCCTTTGAGTTTCAGCTAATTCCCTTTTTGCATCTTCAAATCTGGTTTCAGGTTCGCAAAAAACATCCAAAACGGTTCCAATATCGACCTTAATTTTTTTCTGGAAATCGAGTATTTCTTCTGGTTTTATTTCGATTTCTCCATATACGTGTGATTGGAAAGTTCCACTGTCCGTCATTATTGGACCTAACCAGTTAACTAAGCCATGCACTCCTTTTTCCTTGGCTATTTCTTTTAATTTTGGATTTTTGTAAATAATATAGCTGTTTGTAATAATCCCTTGAGCTCCACATTCAGATAATTCTTCCATAGATAAAGTCATTATCTTTGGATTAACAACAGGGAGTAAAGTTGGAGTATCTAGTACACCGTGTTTGGTTTTAATTCTTCCAAGTCGTGCAAGTCCATCTCGCTTATTGATTTCAAACAATAAATCTCCACGAAGAAACCTTTATTTCAATTCATCTCTAAATTGTATCATGGACGATTTGAACATACGCGTAACAGGCATGACCTGTGCATCTTGTGTAGCGTCAGTTGAGTCCATTGTAAGTAATTTGGAAGGCGTAGAATCAGTCAGAGTTAATCTTCCTCTCGAAAAAGCCACTATTAGGTTGTCAGAAGGTGCTGAAAAAAATATAGAATCGATTCAGAGCGCAATTAGCAAAGGAGGATTTGGTGCGGAAGAGTATGTAGATCCTAAGAAATACAGACAAGAATCTTTAGAAAACACAAGAAAACTTGGATTTCAAGTAATTACGTCTTTGATTTTAACTATTCCAACATTTTTTCTGACAATGCTGTTATCAGATATTGGCAACTTTATTGAGCTTGATTTACGCTTGTTCGTTGCTTTTGTTTTATCGTCAATAGTTTACATTTATGCAGGAATGGAATTTCATAAAGGAGCTTGGAAAGCCATATTGTCAGGTAGAGCAAATATGGATGTATTAGTTCACATTGGCACTACAACAGCGATGATTTGGTCATCCTTAGTGGTATTTGCACCATATTTACAATTTTTACCGTCTATCTTTTCATCTACTGAGCATGTTTTTTTTGATGGAGCCGCATTCATTATTTCATTCATATTGCTTGGGAATTGGTTGGAAGCCAGAGCCAAACTGAAAGCTACTGATGCCGTATTTTCATTAATGGATCTTAAAGCTAAAACAGCATTCGTTTTAGATTCAAGTGGTTCCCATTCTGAAGTTCCAATTGAAGACATACCAGAAGGAACAGAGCTTCTGGTAAAAGTTGGACAAACCATTCCTCTTGATGGCTTAGTAGTCAAAGGTTCAGCTTCAATTGATACTTCGATGATGACAGGAGAATCTAACCCTGTTTTTGTAAAGCAAGATGATCCTGTGATGGGAGGGACAATTGTTTTGGATTCTTCAATTCATATAAAATCAACAAAGCATCATGATGATACGGTTTTAGCAAACGTTATACATTTGGTTGATGAAGCGCAGATGGGCAAGGCCCCAATTCAAAAATTAGTAGACAGAATTTCTGCAGTATTTGTACCATTGGTGGTCGTTTGTGCAATTCTAGCATCACTGGCTTGGATGTTCTTTTCAGAAGGATATGGACAGTATAACTCAACTGAACTCGCTATAATGGTTCTAGTATCTACGTTAGTAATAGCTTGTCCATGTGCTCTAGGATTAGCCACTCCAACCGCCCTTATGGTAGGTACTGGAGTGGGAGCTCAGTATGGATTACTAATCAAAGGCATAGATGCCCTTCAAAACAGTTATAACACAGATACATTAGTTTTAGACAAAACTGGAACATTAACGGTAGGTTCACCATCGTTAATCAATATTAAATCATTAGATTCTAAAGACAATGACGTTCTAACCATAGCCGCATCATTAGAATCTGTATCGACACACCCAATTGCAAAAGCAATTTCACAAAAGTTTAAACAAACTGAACATAAATTATTGCAATTTGATAAAATTGAAAATATCGGAGGAATGGGACTAGTAGGCTACCTAGAAGATCAAGAATATGCAGTAGGTAATCAGGCATTAATGGAAAAACAAGGAGTCGATATTTCGAACATAATGGATGACTTAACTAGAGTACTTTCAACAGGAGTTACAACCGTTTTAGTTTCTAAGGAACAAAAATTAATGGGCTGGATTGAAATGAAGGATGAACTAAGAGAAACCACAATTTTAGCAATATCTAAGGCAAAGGAGTTAGGTCTCAAAGTAATTATGTTAACAGGCGATAGAGCTGAAACGGCCTCAGTTATATCTGAAGAAGTTGGAGTGTCTAGTTATGAAGCAGAAGTGAAACCCGATGAAAAGGCAGCCTTTGTAAAAAAACTACAAAGAAACGGGTCAAATGTAGCTATGGTTGGAGATGGAATTAATGATGCTGCAGCTTTAGCAATGGCAGATGTTGGCATTGCAATGGGCGCTGGAAGCGATATCGCTCTTGACGCTGCAGATATCGTACTTCTACGTGATGATTTGTTAGACGTAGTTTCTACATTGGAACTTGGAAAAGCTACTATGGGAAAAATTAAGGGAAATTTAGCATGGGCTTTTGTTTACAATCTCATAGGCATTCCATTGGCAATGGGGGCTTTGATTACTTGGACAGGGTGGTTACTTCCTCCAGCTTTTGCGGCAGGCGCAATGGCATTTTCCAGTGTAAGTGTAGTTCTTAATTCGTTAACTCTTAGAACTTGGAAGCCACATAGGGCATGATTTCTTAATCTAGCTTCAGATGAATAGGCATGACTGAATCCTTAGAGTTTCAAATTAATGGAATGACTTGCGGCGGATGTTCAGGTAGAGTAAAAGGCGTACTTGAAATGAATTTAAACGTAGAATCTGCCGAAATATCTCACGAGACAAACTCAGGAGTAGTGAAAACAAACGGTCAGATTAGCGCCGAAGAATTGGTTAAAATAATTGAGCAAACTGGATTTACTGCAGCTATTTCGTCCAGCTCATAAGGTTCCAAAGACAGTTTGGAGTTCTGAGCATCCTCTTAATTTCAAGCCGAAATTTTCAACACTTTTAGCATTAGTTTCAGGTTTATGGATTTTTGGAACTGGCGAGGCAATTTTGATTGGCGCAGGAATAGGCGTTAGTCCTTGGACAGTTCTTGCACAAGGAATAACTGAGCAAACTCAATTTACAGTAGGTCTTTCTACGTTTATTGTAGGAGTTCTAGTTCTTTTCTTATGGGTCCCACTTAGAGAAATTCCAGGCATAGGTACAGTGTCCAATATTATTCTAATTTCACTATCAATTGACGTTATGGGGCCTTATATCCCAGTTCAAACAAATATTTTACCTCAAGTAATCCAAACTATAGCTGGAGTAATATTTGTTGCGATTGGTAGTGCATTTTACCTTACAGCAAATTTGGGACCCGGACCAAGAGATGGATGGATGACCGGTATTCAAAAAAAAACAGGATTTGCAATAGGAAAAGTTCGAGCTGGAATTGAACTTTCAGTACTGTGTTTAGGGGTTTTCTTGGGAGGAACTTTTGGTTTAGGAACTGTAATGTTTGCTGTTGGCATAGGTCCTATTTTAGCAATATGCTTAGGAATTACTAAAAAGTGGTCAATAAACTAAAATTCTATTAAAGGCCCACTAAAATGACAATCTGACGGGCCGGTAGATCAGTCTGGAAGATCGCCTCCTTGGCATGGAGGAGGGCGCGAGTTCAAATCTCGCCCGGTCCACCATTGATGCTTATGGAAATAACTCCAGAAATTCAATCCACTTTAGCAAAAGGAATTGCACTAACAGTAGTGATGATTTCAACAGGAGCAATGGCACGATATTTTGGGACTAAAGTAAACTATACGCGCAAAATTAACCATTTTGCGATTTTCTTCTTGCCTGTTTTTATAGATCAACAATTTAATGCTGAAACTTTTACAGATTTTATTTATTTAGCAATAAGTGCTTTGATTACAACATTATCCTTAGTTTCATTCTATGAACCAATTAGACAAGCAATACCTCCCTTTCAGTTGATGTTTGAAGGATTTGATAGGCCAGAAGATAGGCCGCATACACTGTCTTGGCTTTGGACACAGTTTGCGGCGGGTTTTGCAGTTATGCTACCAATGATTTGGTTATTTGGACAATGGGGCTTAGAATCGTTGGTAGTTATTCCAATTTTGATTAATGTGATTGGGGACGGATTAGCAGAGCCTGTTGGAGTTAGATTTGGAAAATATAGGTATAAAACTAAAGCATTGTTTACAGATAAAAAGTATTTTCGAACGTTTGAAGGGAGTGCCTGCGTATTGATTACAGGTTTTATTGTAATAGCAATGCATGTCGATTATTTCACTACAGTACAGTTTGTCCTTGCAATGTTGTTGGTTCCTACTGTTATGACATTAACAGAAGCTTATTCACCACATACATGGGATACTCCTTTCCTTATGTTTACAGGTTATATCTCGTTATTATTAGTTATGCAATTCTAGGTTTTTAAAGTAAAATTATTCTAGAGCTTCATCTACTCTTTCCTTTAACTCAGACTCAGTCATAGGCCCGCTCTCAGAAAAAGTTACTATTCCATCCTTATCTATTATAACTATACTTGGACTTCTGTCAGCTCCAAAAGCATCAGTCATTTCTTCACTTCCAAATACGTAAGCCCAATTTTTGCCCTCAGCTCTTTCTTCTAAATCTTCCTGACTTACATCCTCAGTCTGTGTTAGAGAGATAACCTCGACGTCTTCTGGCATGGTAGTACTATTACAATAGCTTTTCAAAACATCTTTTTCAAAACTGTGGCAAGATCCACATCCCATATTCATGAACTCTAAAACAACTACTTTTTCATTTTCAAAGTCAGACAAATTAAAAGAATTTCCATTGCTATCTCTTAGTGTGAAATCTGGAGCTTCACTGCCGACTTTAACGTCTGAGATGTTATCTTCTAAACTTTCATTGTCCATGAAAAATCCGTTTATAGCAAAGCCACCGAGCACTCCAGCAACTAATAATGCGCCAAACAAAGTCTTTGTGTCCATAGTCTAAATTTTAATGTACAGATTTATAGGTTATGCACTAATCTCTTCACTAGGTTGAAAGTTATGCAGCAATGACACTAGTCCAGAGGAGCTAGGCACTTGAGAAATTTCTGAAGGCATGTTCATTGTTAAAGAGGTATAATGTTCAAGTCTATTCGAAACAATTTCAGTAACGTTTCCATCAGAAAAATTCCCGATCAAATTAATGTTCCTTTCAATTTCAAAAGGTATAAATTTCGAAATTAGTTCAGCAGCCTGTTCTGCATATATTTCATCCTTATCTACTTCAGCAAGGTAATTGAATTGACTTTTTCCGTTAAAATCAAATGATAAAACTTGGAATCCCTGATTTACAATATTTATTGTTAAATCATCGAAAACGTCTTTTGAAGAGTTAGGCTCTTGCAAGAGTACAACTAGCGTTTTTGATGGACCTCCAGTTATGGAATATCTTACTTCACTATTGCTCAATTCGGTGTATCTGTCCTTAATTTCCATAACAACATCTCTGGATAATCGCATATAAAGATTCATTACTAGTGCCAACTTTTAACAGCTAGTGCCCATAAGTTATTTTACCACTAGTCACTAGAGATAAGGCTTCACAAATTCTTCAGAAAGGTCCCATAATTGTTGGTTATGCTTTTCGTTTCTAGCCTTACTAGAACCTTTTTTCACTTGACTATTAGCGAAGAACCTTCCAGTAATGTCTTTTACATCGTCTGAACAAGCTAAGTGAATACTGGTCTTTGCACCATCTTTTACATTTATTGCAGTCAACATCATTGCTAGTCTTATAGCATTTCTCCAGAAGAAATTATTATTTTTGCCAAAATTTGTAGATACAAACCCTGGATGTAAACAATTTGCAGTAATTCCAGTTGATTCGATTCTTTTTGCTAATTCATAGGTGAACATAACATTAGCGAGTTTAGATTTTTTGTAAGTATCAAAACCAGAATATTTCTTCTCACCATTAATATTATCGAATTCAAAATCAATACCATAATGGGCACTTGATGAAACGTTGACGATTCTTTTGTAATTGCTCTTTTCAACGAGAGGTAGTAATTTCTTCGTCATCAGGAAGTAGCCTAAATGATTCAAAGCAAAAGTTCGTTCAAACCCTTCCTCAGTTACTTCTCTAGACGTAAAATATGCTCCAACATTATTTAGCAGAACATCAATTCTAGGATATTTTTTTGATACTTCATCAGCAACTCGAGAAACTTCTTTCATTAACACAAGATCTGCTATCAGGTAATCAATGTCTACATGATTGTCAGCAACTTTTCTTATCTGTTCTACAACCTTCTCCCCTTTCTCTTTGCTTCTTCCAATAAGAATCAGATTACATCCTTTTTTTGCTAGCTCGATAGCAGCTTCTTTACCAATTCCATCAGTAGCTCCTGTGATTAAGCAAGTCCGACCGTTCATGATTTTACCATTAAGTATCTATGATAATGTAGGTTTCCAGCTCTAAACGCCTCATAAACAGGAGTTCCCTGGACTCCAGCAAAGGTCTCAAAGCTTTTTTTCATTCCCATTGGTACATTTTCACCGATTCCTTTGACTTTACTATCATTAATTTCGTCTAAAGCATCTAAAACTTCTTTGGTAATGTCCTTTTTCGACACAATCTCAAATCCTGCATTCAGAAAAATATCATGTAATGTTTCCATAGTTTCTTTATCTCTAAAATCAGTCCAGCAGAAATTACCACCACTTCTAAGTGAACGAAAAACCTCTTTCACAAACGCTTCAATATTTCCATAACAATGTGACGATTCCACGTTATAGATAATATCTTTAGAATTATCATCTAGTGGAAGATCCTCGGCATTGCCAACTTCGAAAGAAAGATTAACTTGAGAGGCATACCAATTATTGGCTAACCCAACTGCATCTTTGGAAAAATCAAATGCAATCAAACTTTTTGGATTATATGTTTTAGCAATCCAAGAAGCTCCCCCACCTCGTCCACAACCAACTTCTACAACTTCTTTTCCATTCAAATCCACATCGCGAATGTTTACATTGTATAATTGAATGAAAAGTCTGTTTGGTTCATCTTCTTTTAATAATTCTAATTTTTTGTCGTCCATATAGCCATAATTCATGAAGCGAAAATCTGCTCTTTTATGTGCTCTCGCTAATCTTTGATACCACCATTTCCACATCCAGTTTCGAGTTCTACCTGGTACAATTCTCAAGAGGGTTGCAAAAACACGGGCAGGTATNCCCATTGCCATCTATAAGAAACTGGACAATTTTTCTCTCAGCCCATCAACCCCAAGCCCTTGATGAAGAATTTGTTCTTCTTGTCCACAATTACCAGGCCTAGTAGTTCCTATGTAATCGTAATTTGGGGCGAAGCCACGTTCCAATAACCAAGTTCCAAAGCGAATACCTAGTCCAGTCCTTGAATTCAAACTTTCAACAACTAAGACAAAAGGAGATTTTCCTATCTTCTCCATTATGTCCTCATCAATTGAATTTAAGCTTGGTTTGTTTATCAGTCCAATATTTACTCCATTTTCTCGATATTCTTCAACTACGTGCAAACATCGGTGTAGCATATCGCCGTAAGATATAATCCAACCAGCCTCTCCCTCTCGAATTATTTCATCAACACTAGGAGTAAACTCATATCCTTTACCATAGAAAGGTTCTCCGTTCAAATTCAAAATTGTTGGGGTTTTAGATCTATTTGAAAAAACAAATCGCAATCCATGATCGTTGAATATTCGTTTTATTATCGCATCCATCTGGTTCACGTCTGCAGGGAAGTATAGTCCAGTGGAACTTCCCTCTTCTACATAATTATCAGCGAAGAAATTATTTAGACCAAAATGACATGTATTATCGGACATATTATCAACACCAGCGTGTGAAAAATGGGCCAATACGTTTGCTTCATTAAGTCTTGACATAGTTATTTCTGAAATTACCATCTCCATAAAGGCTGAAAACGTTGCGAAAATCCCTTGATGCCCTTCCTGCGATCCAAAACCAGCTGCAGCAAGATAGTTTCCTCTTTCATGTATTCCCGCTCTTGTAAAGCATTCAGGATAATTTTCTCTTACTGCAGTCAAACCCACAGAACCTTCTAAATCAGAATCAAATGCATGTACTTTCTTTCTTTCAGAGGCACTCATTTCATTTAAGATACTAACGACTGAAGTTCCAAATTGCTTTCTACAAGCCCCCATTTCTCCAGAGCCTTTGAAAGTTTGAGCAGTTTTTGAGTTATATTCTTCAGCAGTTTCCTTGAGCTGTTTTACGGCTTCTTCATGTCCTTTATTTTTTAGATAAGTGATCCCGACATCTAACGGAATTACATCATGTAGTTGACATTCACCTTCTAAATCTGGAATTCCTGGTCCCATTGTCCTCTTACAAATTACGGCAACAGGCCCTTTAGTTTGAACCGACTTAGAAATGGCCTCAAATAATTCAGAGTAGTTTTCTCCGTCGCAAGTTATCACCTTGAAGCCTTGCCCTTCTAATGTTTTAGAAACGCTAAATCCTTCCATGTAAGTTCCAGGATTTCCAGCAATTGTTACATTGTTGTCATCTATAATCCATTTAACATTCAAATTATTAGCAACAGCTAAACGGGCAGCTTCAGCATTATTTCCCTCCATCTGTGCACCATCTGAACCATACATGACAACACAGCTATCTGGATTTGCTATTGCAACTCCATTAACATGTCCTGCAGCATGTCCGAGCCTTCCAGTGGAAAAATCAATACATTCTAATAATTCGGGCTCAGGATGTCCAGCTAATCCAGATCCGTATTCTCTGTAATGCATCAAATTTTCAGTAGGCATTTTACCTCTGATAGCACCACGAACATATTGTACAGCAGATCGATGTCCAGCCTCATCAAAAAATTCGTCATGGATTGGTTCTCCCCCATCTCTTAATGCATCTACTATCAAAACTTCAGGAACAATATCGTATGGTCCTCCTGTGTGCCCTCCAATGCCTTTAGCTCTTGCAAAAGCAGTAGTGGCTATTACGGCATCTCTTACTATTTCAATATTATTTGTCAACTTTTCTAAGTTAGAGTTTGACAATTTATCTTTACTATTTAATTCTAAATTTACGAAACTATCAAAGCTAATCGGAAAAACCATGTAACCTCATTTAGAAAGAGGCCTTAAACGTTCCCGTATTAATTTGCTTTAAGATTTAGTACGTCGGATTTTCCACCGTCCAAAATGGCAATAGCAGATACTGGGAAAGGCTTTCCGCATGCAGCTCCCAAAACGGAGTTGTTTCCATTGAAAGAATACACCGGCACATTTCCGTTATTTGCTGTATTTACAGTATCTTCTGGACAATTAGAAGCTAAAATTACTAATTTTGCAGACCCTGCTTCAATTGCTTTACAGGCTTGTTTTGAACCGACAAATACATTCCCAGTATCAATTGCAGCTCTTAGTGATTTGTTTAGATCCATCTATTTTTTTCCTCCTTTTTTGGACTTAGGCTTGTAAATAGCACTTACAGCCCCAGTACCTAGGTGAACTGGCTGTCCAACAATGATGTTTTCAGCAACACCGGTAAGAACGTCAGACTCTCCACTTAGTCCTGCTTGTAGTAAGTGAGTAGAAGTAATTTCGAAAGCAGCACGAGCCAATACTGAAACTTTAGCTCCAGAAATACCATGTCTACCTATAGCTTGTATAGCTCCAGTGTTTGTCATAACATCAGAAACGAGCATATTGTGTCTAGGATCTACAGCTAAACCTTGTTCTGACAAAGTCTTGTGTAACTCATTAGAAATTGCAATTCTTGCGGCTTCAATTCCAAGTACTTCAGCCACTTCATGTATTGAATTTGTATTAGTTCGAGTAGGATCTACTCCTGGAACTTCAAGAATGGCTTTTAAATCAGACCCTTCTGTGAAAATAACATATTCATTACCTTCTTTTCTAACAATAGCTCTTTGAATATTTCCGATTCCGTCTACCATCAAATGACTAACTTTATCCTCAAGTAGATACAATTTTTTGAAAGAAACGTCGTCTTCTTCTAAGGTAATAACGCCTTTTTCAATTGTCATTTTAGATTTTAATCTACCTTTTTTCTTAATTCTAGCAGCTAATTCTTCAATAGGTAATCCACGAGTTTTCAAAATTTTCATATCAGGTTCAATTATAACTCTTAGATTAGTGATATCAGTACTGATTTTAGCTAACTGAGAAACTGACTGAGCTTCGATTAAATTTGCAATCTCAAGAGCTTTTTTCTGAGAACTTGAGACTTTTGGTTCTAGGAAAACTTCCATTATTGGAGTTTTTGGAATTCGTCTTGCGTCTACAATTTCTATTAGCCTTGGAAGTCCTAGAGTAACGTTCATTTCAGCGACTCCAGCATAGTGGAAAGTACGCATTGTCATCTGAGTACCAGGTTCGCCAATGGATTGCGCAGCAATAACACCAACAGCTTCAGTAGCGTCAACTTTGTTTTGAACGTATTGAAGAATACCTCCGTCAATAACTTTTTCAATTTGTTTAGGTTTTAGTTTGTGTTTTAAACTTTTTTCAGCTATTTCTCTAACAACTCCTTGAGGTAAAGAACCTTCTTTTTTAGCTAAAATTTCTTTTATGTTAGTTTCGGCATCGTTAAGTTTAGTGTATTCTTTAACTAATTCTTCAATTTCTTTATTCGCTAGTTTGCTTGTTTCAGCTTCTATAGATATTTCCTCTACGTAAAGCCCAGGTAAATCAGATGCTAATTTAGCAGCAGCTTTACGGAACTTGTTTATTTTCTTTACTGGCTTCTCTTCTTTTTCAGCTTTCTTCTTTTTCTTTACAGTTTTTTTAGAACTTACAGGTTCTTGAAGTTCTACGGCAGCAGCTTCAGCTGCAGCATCTCTAAATTTAGCCAGCTTTGCAGCAGGAACGCCAGCAGCTCTCAATTCATTATCCGTTGCTATGACTACTTGTGAAGCTAAGAATATACCATGAGTGAACAGACTGAGTGAAACTTTCTGACTCAACCCCATTTCAGTAAACAACTTCAATGCATTTATTCTCTCTTCCTCAAATCTAAGCCTTTCTCGATCTAAATCAAGGCTATCTTCAACCTGAGTATAATTTCTGGCAGATTTGACTTGTGTTCCATCCATTTTACGGAACTCTTCTAGACGAATAGTTCTTGGCATCTCAATAAGTCTTTCAATTCTAAGGAATGTAACATAGGGCTCACTAGTGTGGGCTGAAAGCAATAGCTCTTTTTCTTCAGGAATATTTGGCCTATCAAAAGAAACAACTTCTGTAATGACGGACTGGTAACATATTCCTCTTGTTTTAAGATATACATATCCGTGGAACGGATATCTGAATTGTTTCGAATTAATTGGGAATGCAACTCCTAAAAGTACTTGACCTTTTCTAGAAATTTGTTTCAAAACTCCGTCGATAGTATATCCCTCAGGTAACGACCAAATAACACCTAGTTTCTTTTCAACTCTTCGTAGAGCTTGATCTGCAGAAATAGGTCCATCGGAAACATCACCTTCTTTTAGAGCCTTATCGACGATATCTTCTCTATCAATAGATTTAATTTTCGCAACATCAATTAATTGTAGAATTTCCTTATAGTAAAAATCTTTTTCAAGATCTTTCAAAGAACATTTCTTCAATGTACCTAATTGATATCCTAGTCCGACAGTTTTTTCAGCTAGTTGGCTAGAAAGACCTCTCTTTTCGAGAGCTCTAATTGTATCTAATCGCGCCATTATTTACCTCCTGTAACATCTTCAATTAAGCTATCAACATCGATAGCACGTCCAAATTTACTCTTAGTAGGGTCAACGGAATCTTCGCCGTATTGGAACTGTACAACAGTGTTGGCAGTATTTCTTACGGTATAATCATATTTCACTCTTAAATCTTCAAGTGCGTTAACTAGACGTCTCTGCATATATCCAGACCTTGAAGTCCTAACTGCAGTATCAACCAGACCTTCTCTTCCTCCCATAGAGTGGAAGAAATATTCAGTTGGAGACAGTCCACTTTTGTAAGAAGACCTAACAAATCCTTTTGCGTCTGCACCTAAGTCACCTTTATTGAAGTGGGAGAGTGTCCTTGTTTCGTATCCACGGGAAATTCTTTCACCTCTAACAGCCTGTTGACCGATAGATCCGGCCATTTGTGACAAGTTCAACATACTTCCACGAGCTCCAGAACGAGCCATAATAACAGCGAAGTTATCCATACCTAAATGCCATCCTGCAATTTCACCTGATTTATCACGAACTCTGCCAAGAACTCCCATAACTTCAACTTCTAAGGTTTCTTCTACAGTTCTACCAGGCCTTGGTTGTAATTTTCCTTTATTGTAGGCGTTTACAAGTTTATCAACTTCTTTAACTGCAGCAACTTGAGCATCAGTAATTTGGTCTAATGCATTCTGAGGCACGTCAGCGTCATCTATTCCAGTAGTACATCCAGTTTCCATCAACGCCCCAACAGCCAAACGAGTTACTTTATCAATAAAGTCTCTAGCTGCGTCTGCACCTTGCAATCTCGAAATTTCCTCTAATATTTGACCTTTAAATGCAGAAATGGAGTTACCATCCACAGGTCCACTAATCATGTTTCCGTTTACAATTTCAACAATCATATCAAGTTCTCGATTTTCTTCCGGAGTTCTATCTGCGAAATAAACTGAAGCATTGTACTTCAAATTCATATCATCAGGCAATAGTACAGAGAATATTTGCCTTCCAGACCATCTTGGACCACCTTCGGCTTTTGGGTATTCCGGTTTTGGCAAATCGCCTTTGTAACTAACACGAGAAAGAATTCTTACGGTTTGATCGATATCATAGCTTGCAGTTCCGTGAGTGAGTAGGAACATTCCGGTAATGTGGTCATGAATAGCACCAATAACTGCACCTCCAAATCTTGGAGATCTGATGTGTTCTTGTACCCTCATTAAAATTCTAGCCTCAGCTCTAGCTTCTTCAGACTGAACGACGTGTAAATTCATTTCATCACCGTCGAAATCTGCATTGTATGGAGGACATACGCACAAATTAATTCTGAACGTTTTGCCTTTCATAATTCGAACTTCGTGAGCCATCATAGACATACGGTGTAAACTAGGCTGTCTGTTGAACAATACTATATCTCCATCCATTAAATGTCTCTCTACAATGAAGCCAGGCTCTAGACGATCGTGATTAAACTCCCAGTTTTCTTCTGTCAATTTGACTCTTCTGCCATCTGGCCTAATCATGTAATTGATACCAGGAATATATTTTTCTGGATCTGTAGGAACAAAATTTTCCTTAATTAAATCTCTCATGAATGAAAGATTGTGAATATTGATTCTTACAGGAACAGTTAATTCTCTAGCAGCCATTTCAGGCACTCCAACTTGATTAATACTCAAATAAGGATCAGGGGTAATTACGGTACGAGCTGAGAAGTTAACACGTTTTCCAGAAAGGTTTGAACGGAATCGTCCTTCTTTACCCTTTAATCTTTGAACAATAGTCTTCAGCGGTCTTCCAGAACGGTGCCTTGCAGTAGGAATTCCTGCAGTTTGATTATCAAAATAAGTAGTAATGTGATATTGAAGTAATTCCCATAAATCTTCCACGATTAACTGAGGAGCTCCAGCATCACGGTTTTCTCTTAAACGTTGATTAATTCTTAGTACATCCACTAATTTGTGAGTTAAGTCATCTTCAGACCTTTCCCCAGATTCTAAAGTAATAGAGGGCCTCATTGGAACAGGAGGAACTGAAAGTACAGTTAGAACCATATATTCTGGCCTTGTAACTTCAGGATTGAAACCTAAGCATAACAAATCAGAATCAGGTACTTTTTCAAGTCTAGATCTGACTTCTTTCGGAGTTAATTTTCGTCCTTCTTCTCTAAAAGTAGTTGGTTTATCTAAAGTAACTTTAACTTTCGGTTCACCGCAATGAGGACAACTCTTTGATTTTGTTGCTTCCCTAATTGCTCTCTTTGCAATTCCACCGATAGAAACAGTGGTTCCTGCGTCAGAGTCCATAAGTGCTCTAATTTGTTTAGTGTAATGATCAATTCTGTCCTGAGTTAGCATTAATCTTCCAGAACTTGGATGAGTTGCATTTAGAATATCTTTGATTGTTTTAGAGTATCCTGAATGAATCACAGGCATGGCTAAATCAATGTGACCGAAGTGTCCAGGATCTTCATCCATTTTTCTTCCGCTGGTTTTACATCTCAATCCAGGTTCAATAACTCCCATATGTAAATCCATCAATCCCATAGGAATTGGGAACCCATCATCGTCGTATGTATCAGCTGTAATTACTTTTGTAGCAGACAACTTTCGGACTTCTTTGGGGCCCATTAAAGCAAAATCGATTTTACCGATTTTCTTTGGAATCATTTCCCTCATGATAAATCCTCCAATCTCAGTCTAGCCACAATTCCAAGCGATTTAAGTTCCTCTAATAGTAATTTAAACGCATAGGACATCGAAACAGGATAAATGGAAGTGTTATCACCCATAGGAGATGTTAGCACACCTCTTCTGTCCAAATATCCAATGTGTCCTGATTGACTGTCAACGTACTGCACAGTCTTATCACTTTCATCTAGTAAACGATCTTTGATAACCATTGAAGCACCGTGTGCAATCAAACAATCACGTTCCATTTCTCCGAATCTTAGACCTCCCATTCTTGCTCTACCTTCTGTTGGCTGTCTAGTTAGAAGTTGTACAGGACCTCTTGATCTAGCATGCATTTTACCAGATACCATGTGGTGTAATTTTTGATAATAAATAACTCCAACGAAAATTTCAGCATCTATACGCCTTCCAGTTTGTCCATCGTACAAAACTTCTCTTCCACTGTGCTTTAGACCATATTGAGACAATGTATCTCTCAAGTCATTTTCTTTTTCACCAGAAAAAGCACTTCCGTCTACAGCTCGACCTTCCATACTGCCAACCTTTCCTCCAATCATTTCAAGAACATGTGCAACAGTCATACGGGAAGGAATTGCATGAGGATTGATAATTAAATCAGGAGTGATACCATCTTCAGTGAAAGGCATACCTTCTGGAGGGACCATGTGTCCAATAACACCTTTTTGTCCGTGCCTACTTGCAAATTTGTCACCCATTTCAGGAACACGTTGGTCTCTAACCCTAATTCTTGCGATTCTAGAACCATTTTCAGTTTCAGAAAGCATAACTGAGTCCACAGTACCTTTTTCACCGTGTCTGACAGTCAAAGATGATTCCCTGACTTTTTGCGGACTTAGGAAATCAGTAGGTTCAGCCAAGAATCTTGGAGGGCTTGTTTTTCCAATTAGAACTTCTTTACCTTTCAAGTCAATTTCAGGATAAATTAATCCGTCTTCTTCAAGATAAAAGTAAGCTTCTTCTGAACGGGCACCTCGTACTTCAGGTCCAGGAATTACAAATCTATCTTCCTGACCACCAGGATATCTTCTTTCTTCAGACATGTAAGTCCTAACAAAAGTTGATCTTCCAGTACCGCGATCAATAGAACCACGGTTGAATATCAGAGCATCCTCCATGTTATATCCGTGATAGGACATGACTGCAACAACTAGGTTTTGTCCAGCAGGCCTTGCTCTGAGAGTATTATATTTCATAGCTTCGGTTTGAAGCATAGGTCTTTGTGCATAATGAAGTAAGTGCCCTCTGGTATCAGGCCTTATTCTGTAATTTGCTTGACCCATTCCCAACGACTGTTTGGACATACCAGCTCCCATCGTACATCTTGGGGCTGAATTGTGTTCTGGGAAAGGAACGTTAGATGTTGCAACACCTAAAATAGTCAATGGATCGACTTCCATGTGTGAATATGAATGAGTTTTCTTCTTTTCAGTCAAGTAGTCAGTGTTTAATGCAATTAAACAATTTTCTTCCTCTTCAGCATCAATATACTCAATTACTCCTTTATCAATTAAATCTTCCCATACCATTTTACCATTTTTCAAGGCTTCAATATCGCTATCCTTTATAGCCAATTTATTTCCTCTTTTGACAATCATCAATGGTCTTCTGATTCTTCCAGGATCACTGTTTATGATAACATCATTTAGAGAATTATCATATCTAACGTTAACAACATTGCTTATGAGGCCCTGCCTTCTTCTTTGAATCATTTCTTTTACGAGATCAGTAGGTGCCTTGTGTGCACCAATCAAATCTCCATTGAAGTATACTTTACCCCACTCTGGGCTTGCTTTGTCTATGTCTTGAATATCTAAATTTGCAATAGAATCCATTATGATGCTATTTGGTACGTTTTCAGAAACATCGACCATCAAAGCCAAATTTTTAACTAAACCACAATTTTGACCTTCAGGAGTTTCATTAGGACACAATCTACCAAACTGAGTAGGGTGCAAATCACGAGCTTCGAAGTGAGGCTGAGATCTAGTTAATGGAGAAATAACTCTTCTCAAATGAGAAAGAGTAGACATGTTACACGTTCTGTCTAATAATTGTGACACTCCAGCACGCCCTCCAGTCCAGTTACCAGTTGCCATTGCATGCATGATTTTGTTTGTTAAAACATCCCTTCTTACTGCATGGTGAACTCTGTTTTCNTTTCTTTTCGAGTATGANCTTTCCATTTGGTATTTCATATCATTTAGNAATGCCTGAAGTCCAGAACGGAATAATTCTTCCATTAAATTTCCAGCTAATTTCAATCTTTTATTTGCATAGTGATCTTTGTCATCGGGTTTTCTGTCACCTACATGTAACTCAAGAACTTCTCTTGACATACGGCCAAGGAAAACCGCCTTTTTCATTCTTGAATCCTCAGTAGTGCTTAAGTGAGGTAACAAAGTGTTATCCAAAATATAGTTGATTCTCTTCTTTCGGTATTCTTTAGATTGACCTGCAGCAAACCTTCTCTCTAAATACTCGAGAGCTTCTTGTGTAGTGTAAATACCTTCTTCATTGTGCACTTCTTCAATATTTGCTAAGATTAAGTTTTGCAAGTCTTTGTTATCTGTAATCGCAGCCATTATGTCATCTGCAGATTCCATTCCAAGGGCCATTAGCAAGATTGCAAGAGGTACTTGTCCNGATGCGACAGGAATAGATACAGANAGAATACCATCCTTTTTCTTTTCAACAACAGTTAAAGCACGGAAACCTTCTCTTTGTGAGAAAACTTTTGCTAATTCGGTTTGTCTCTGGTATCTTTCTTCCTGCTCTACCATAACACGATTTGGAGCCAAATCTTCAAGACAAACGAGAACACGTTCGGTACCGTTTACAATAAAGTAACCACCAGGGTCCATAGGGTCTTCGGATTTTGCTTTAAGTCCCTCTCGATACTCAGCATCGCTGGAATTTTCACCGGTTAAGAAATTTCTATGAAGATTACATAGAATAGACTTTACCATAACAGGCATGTTTCCAATCTCTTCTTCTACTTCTTCGATTTCAATGCCTTCTTCAACAATTGTAAAATTTAGATAAATAGGTGCAGCATAGGTCATATTTCTTAGACGTGCCATCATAGGAATGGAATCTGTTTGCGAACCATTTGCTTCATAGACCATAGGCCTTCCAATCCTAATTTTGCCTAGGTTAACGATTACGTCTAGGTCACCCAATTCCAATCTTATTGCTCCTCTTAGAGATTCATCAGCTCCTACAGAGATATTGTCAACAACTCTCTGCATCCACGGTGCTTGGTTTTTGTCGTGCGGTAGGAAATCATTGAAAGAACCCAATTGGTGATTNACAAGTGCAGCACTTGGCCCGGAAACGCTACGGCTATCAAAGAATCCTTTGATTAATGCACGTGAATTCATTCTTCCACCACCAATCTGTATGCGAGGTTACTACCTGCACTTTCACTAAAGCGATGAACTTCAACAACATCATTTGGTTTTGCTTCTTCATCTAGTGCTTTTAAAGCAGGATCTTTCAAAAGAATTTTAGGCAATTGGTCTCTAGTTATGTTCAAAGGACTTAACTTTCCCTCAATTTCAGACTCCTTAAGCAAAACGTGCTTCGGTACGAGCTTGTTTAACCACAATATGTTATCGTTCATTTTGGCATCCTTTCCAAATCATCTGGCGGGCCTGAAGGGATTCGAACCCTTGGCCGTCCGGTTAAAAGCCGGACGCTCTACCTAGCTGAGCTACAGGCCCTACTGTTCGCTAACCTNAAGACTGATGATATTGGAGCTTGTGGCCAGTCGGGTGGTTTATATAACATCTATTCCAAAATGCCCTTTTTTTCTAGTTTAAACACGATTTTAACATAAAATATTACGTTATATTATGTATTTAGTTCAATTAACTATGTAATTCAAAGCAAGCAGTATATAAAAGAGGTTTCTTTTCAGGGATGCGGTAATACTTATGTCTGCCCTTCTTACCCAATCATGCCCAAAGTAGCATTTTTGACTAGTGGAGGAATCGCGCCCTGCCTTTCAGCATCAATAGGCGGATTGATTGAAAAGTACAATCAATTAGATTCAGATATTGAAATGATTGGATACATGCATGGGTACAGGGGCTTATTACTTGGTAAATCGGTTGTCTTTAGTAAAGAAGTAAAAGATAATTTTCATGTTTTGTATGAATTTGGTGGAAGTCCTATTGGTAACAGTAGAGTAAAACTAACGAACATAGAAGACTGCATCAAGAAAGGTTATGTTTCTAAGGGTCAAGATCCTATGGAAGTTGCAGCAAACCAATTGGAAAAAGACAATATTGATATTTTACATACAATAGGGGGAGATGACACAAACACAATGGCAGCGGCTTTAGCAGCCCATCTTGAAAAATCTGGAAAAAAATTGACAGTGGTAGGCCTTCCAAAAACAGTTGATAACGATGTAATTCCAGTTAAACAAACGCTGGGTGCATGGACTGCAGCAGAGCAGGGTGCACGTTTCTTTCAAAACATCGTCAACGAAAATACAACAAGCCGTAGACAGTTGATCATTCACGAAGTTATGGGTAGACATTGCGGGTGGCTTACAGCAGGAACTGCTTATGAATACAGAAAACTTCTAGAAAATAATAACTATCTTCCAGGGCTATTTATCTCCAAAGATAGGTGGGATGTTCATGCAGTTTACATTCCAGAACTGGACATTGATTTCGCTTCAGAAACTGCAAGGCTTCGAAAAATAATGGACAGTAATGACTGTGTAAATATTTTTTTGAGTGAAGGCGCAGGAATGGATACCATAGTAAGAGAAATAGAGGCCGAAGGTGGCAAAGTACCAAGAGATGCATTTGGGCATGTTCGTCTTGACGAAATAAATCCAGGACAATGGTTTGCTAAACAATTTTCAGAAGCTCTTGGTGCAGATAAAACGTTGATCCAAAAAAGCGGGTATTTTGCAAGATCTGCTAAACCAGGCACAAGAGATTTAGATTTGATAAAAAAATCAGCATTTATGGCGGCAGAAATGGGTTTGGAAGGTAAAAGTGGTTTGGTTGGTTTAGATGAGAACAATGAAGATAAATTAGGTTTGATTGATTTGCAACTTATAGAAGGCGGTAAAGAATTCGACACCTCTCAATCTTGGTTTGAGACAATGATGGCAGATATTGGCCAGAAATAGCCCCTAATTGTTTTATTGAGGCTGTTTTGTCAATAATTATGAATAAAGATAGTTTAGCTAAAGTCGCAAGCGATATAGTTGCGTCTAACAGAGGCATTCTAGCAGCAGATGAGAGTACACCTACAATGGGTAAGAGACTCGCTATGATTGACCAAGAAAACACTGAGGAAAATAGGAGAGATTTTCGACAGGCATTATTTGATACTCAAGGGATTGAAGATTATATTTCAGGAGTTATTCTTTTTGAAGAAACACTTATGCAAAAAGCAAAAGATGGAACTCGACTTACAAAAATTTTAGAATCTAAAGGAATCCATCCTGGAATAAAGGTTGACAAAGGAGCACATCCTATGGAATCATCATCATCGGAGAAACTCACAAAGGGTTTAGACGGCCTGTATGAAAGATGTTTAGAGTATTACAAGGAGGGGGCACGTTTTGCTAAGTGGAGAGCAGTCATCACTATTGGAGACGGAATACCAACAGATGACTGCATTCAAGCAAATGCATCGGCTTTAGCGAAATATGCAAAAGCCTGTCAGGACGCAGAGTTAGTTCCAATTGTAGAACCGGAAGTATTGATGGATGGAGATCATACAATAGAAACATGTTATGAAGTTTCAGAAAAAACATTGAAAACAGTTTTCAGGGAGCTGGAAAATGAAGGAGTTTATTTACCAGGAATATTATTGAAACCCAATATGGTAATTTCAGGAAGTGAATGTAACGTTCAAGGAGATATGATGGCGGTAGCTGAAATGACAGTGAAGTGTTTGACAGAATCAGTTCCAGCTGAAGTTCCTGGAATAGTATTCTTATCTGGAGGGCAAAGTGAAGTAGAAGCCACGGAGCACCTGAACGCAATGAATAAAATGGGAGATCACCCATGGGCTTTGAGTTTTTCGTACGGTCGAGCATTGCAGCAATCAGCATTGAAAACTTGGAACGGTCAGAAAGATAATTTAGAATCCACTTATGCAGTTTTCCACCATCGGGCTGAAATGAATTCTTTGGCCTGCAGGGGAGAGTATAGTTCTTCACTAGAAATCTAATTAAATGAAGAAAATCACCCTAATTCTAGTTACATTGCTCTTGATTACAGGTGCAAGCGGCGCATATGGGTATTTTTTTATTTATCAATCGGAAGATTCCGATGAGGTAGAAGTTCAACAAGAACAAGTTCAAGAAACAAATGAAACTGTAGAGGAAGAGCCAGAGGAGCCCGAAGAACCTGAGGAACCTCCGCAAGAAGATAACAGTTCATTTTTCATTGGTATGAAGGATGAATGTTTTGAGTATGATGGAATAGATAGATGTTGGACAATTTACGTTCCTAACTCAACAGATGATTCTCAATCAATTCCATTAATTTTAGATTTACATGCTTTGGAAAGATCTGCNGATAANCAGTATCGATTATCTGATATGGATCGAATAGCAGAAGAAAATAATGCAATTGTTGTTTATCCTCATGGGTACGAGAATTCTTGGAATTTTGGACAATGCTGCGATCCAGCTAATGAAGATGGTATCGATGATTATGGTTTTTTGAGAACTCTGATTTATCATACTTCAGATACATTTCCTGTTGATACAAATCGAATTTACATGACTGGCTGGTCTACTGGGTGCGCAATGGCTCAAGCATTTGCTAATGATGCTTCAGATATCTTAGCTGCAATGGCATGCATGTCTATGTATTTACTCGAGGAGCCTTCCTCTGGTTACAATGCGATTCCGATTATGGAAATACACGGTCTAGAAGACCCAATTGCGCCATATGGAAGTTTGATAACCTCAAGCATTATTTTCCAGCAACAAGTATGGTTTACGGGTGCCGAGCAAAATTTGTTTGAATGGAAGGAAATGAATGGCTGTACAGAAGCCCTTCCCACACTTAGTGAGACAAATGCAGGTTATACAGTACAGGAATTTACAGACTGCGATAATGGCTCTGAGGTTGCTCTAGTTTCGCTCAATCTAGCAGCCCATAATGTTTACTTGAAAAATGATCCAGGTTCACCTGAGCCGGGTAATCCGGGAGGAGTAGACACTCCTCAAATTGCTTGGGATTTTATGAGTAGATTTTCTAAGAAATAAATAGCTAACTACACAAATTACCCGGTTAAAGGTCCGACATCATTTCCGATAAAAAGGACTATTGTAGCACTTACGGTAATTAGTACATTGTCATCTATAGGTCCGTACTCATATCTTTCTACAATTGTAGCTACAATCGCAGCTATTACTCCCCAGATAGGAAGAGCAGGATCTGATAAGCCACCTAGGTAATATCCCATAGGGATACAGACAATTGCCATGAATACATTTCCTATTGGATTTTTAGTACGATAACCGAATTTTAAATTTCTTGCAATTCCAGTTACTCCGTCACCAAACGCCATGAATAACAGAGGTATAATTGCTAGGTAAGGGTCTCCCAGTAATTCCCAAATCAGATATACAGATAATCCTGCCATGAAACAAAAATTAACATCATTTTTGTTGTCGTTAGTTTGTACCCAATACAGCAAATGGCCTGTGTAATATGGAATGTAAGTTATAATTGTAAATAAAAATCCTATGTAGAGAGCATAGATCGGCTCGCTAAGAATAGAGGGAGCCATCATTCCTATAAGCCCGCCACAGAACATATGTAAAATTTTGCGGTTGTAGTAAATGGCAACATTTTCTTTCATATTTCGCGCCATCATGAATTCGAAAACCCATTTTGTACCAAAAATAATGAACAATCCGTAAATGACAATTGCGATAATCAATACAGTTTCGTCCATAGTGTTCACCTAGACATTTCTACTTAAGATAATACGTAAAAAGAGCAACATAATATTATCTTATGCGTCCATTTCACCTTGCTTTCCCGGTAGATGATTTAGAAAAAACTAGAGAATTTTACACAAAGATTTTGGGCTGTAAGGAAGGTCGAAGCTCAGATAGATGGATAGATTTTGATATGTATGGTCACCAAGTAGTTGCCCACTTGGTAGATGCCATGGAAAAGGCTGAAACAAATTCAGTCGATGGTGATGACGTGCCTTCTAGTCATTTTGGTGTAATTTTAGAACAAGGAAAATGGGATTCTTTATCTCAATCATTAAAGGAATCAGGCATCGATTTCATTATTGAACCGCATACTAGGTTCAAAGGCGAACCTGGAGAACAGTCCACTATGTTTTTCTTAGATCCCTGCGGAAATGCACTTGAGTTCAAAGCTTTCAAAAGCGATGATATGATTTTCGCTACAGATTAACACCAGTCGGTGTTGTATTTCCAAGTTATTGAATCGTTTTCAGCAAGAAGTAAGCTTGAAGCTCCTAGCATTGATGTTTCATTGTTATAAAGTAATTCCCAATAGCATGGACTTCCAGGAACTCCATCTACAGATTCTATGAATACACCAAATGATGGGTGCCAGCTGAAAGTAACTTGAAAGTTTCCTTTTGCAGCTTCTAAAGTTGCATTAAACGCAGAGTTGTCTCCAATTACAGTGACATTATAACTTATTGTAGTTATGTTAGTGTTTGCCGTAGCATTAGCCTCAGCCCCATTGTAATCAATGTGAACAGTTACATTAGCAATTTCAACTTTCTCTTGTAAATATACAGTTTCATTTACATATTCAGTTATGGTCTCTGTGATGTATTCTGTTATGTAAATTGGCGAATCTTCATCCTCTAGGGCAACAAAGCCACCCCAGGCAACCAAATTAAGGACTACAAGTGCTACTCCAATTTGTACTGCATTTTCGTTCATTTAACTACATTAAGGTGTGTGCTTATTATTCTACTCTAAGTTTTTGAACACATTTTTCATCCTCGATTTCAAGGTTAAAATTATAAATATTTGTTAAGAAAAGAGTTTATAAAATAACTAAATAATAGGATAATATTAGAAAAATATTATTATCCTAATCTTTTTATACAGGTCTTCTGAGTTTAGATTATGACACGTCGTTCAAGATACGCACTGACTAAAGTTTCCGCAGATATTCCAGTGTCTCTAGTTCAACAGCTAGATGGTTGGAAGTCAAATATAGAAGGTATAAGCCGTTCTCAACTAATTTCAGATTTATTGAAGTGGTCGTTAGATCAAGGTGCCATCGATGCACTTTATCCAGCATGCCCTTACGACTATAATCACGGTCCTGAAGTTGAATGCGATTGTAATTTGGGGTGCTGATAGATGAATACTAAGACATCAGCAATAGCATTCGCAATTGTAATGGTTTTTTCTAGTTTTGTAGGTTGTATTGATAATGAGGAAGAAAAAACAGATTCTGTAACAAGCCCTACAAGTCTAGGTAATGTTATGGTTTCAACTTATCATGTTGCTGAACTTGCTAGGGCCGTTGGAGGAGACAGAATTACAGTAGAAATTATTAGTCCCTCAAACGTTCCGGTTCATGATTATGAACCTTCAGCTTCTGATCTAATTAGATTACAAGAAGTAGACTTATTTTTCTACCATGGTTTGAACCTTGAGCCTTGGGTAGAATCAACAATATCAAGCTTGGGAGGTGATGCACCAAATGCAATACAAACCCATGCAATGCCTTCTGGTGAAAATACATTAGATTATCAGTCCATGCTTCTGAACGACATATGTGAAGCATTGAATGATGATGCTTACGAAGCAGTAACTCTTGCTGACCATCATGATGAGGCAGGAGACGTTGAAATTCATGCAGAAGCCATGACTCACAAGGTATCCTATCCTGAAATAGATGATGATCACGATGACCATGGAGATGATCACGATGACCATGGAGATGATCACGATGACCACGANGACGATGGAGATGATCACGATGACCACGGAGATGATCACGATGACCATGGAGATGATCACGATGATCACGCAGGTCACAACCATGCAATGGCTGAAAAGGTAATCAGTAATCCAGCAAATTGTCCTTCAGACACGGTTGTATCGGTTTTCCACCTTGAAGAAGGAGAATATCTATTAGAATTCGAATACGGAGCAGCTACCGAGTTTGACATGGTAGTTCTCAAGATGATGGGCGGTCACGCTCACCACGACCACCATGGCCACGGAGATGACCACGATGATCATGACGACCATGATGATAATGAAACTCACGATGACCATGATGATGACCACGGAGATGATCACCATGATCACGATGATGATATTGATGGAGATGACGTTCCAACGCCGCAAGATGTGTTAAATTTCACAGATGCTAACAATGATTCATTAATTTCTTTTGATGAATTTTGGCATGCTTGGGAAGAAGGAGACGATGACGATCATGATGACCACNANNATCATGATGACAATGAAACTCATGACGACGATCACGATGATCATGATGACAATGAAACTCATGATGATGACCACGATAATCATGATGACAATGAAACTCATGACGACGATCACGATGACCATGGCCATGATGACCATGGTGAAGAGATGTCTCAGTTGATGGCTATTTTCAACGAATCAGATGTAAATAACGATGGCCTCCTCAACTTAACCGAATTAGAACACTTCATTCACGAAGTCGTTGAGTTTGACGACCATGATGGTGACGAAGAACACAATCAAGTTGCTTTTGCAACTCTTCACGTAGAGGAGGAAGGTGACTATGGCTTTGCTTTACCATCAGGTATTGAATACTTCATTCTAATGGGTGAAGGTGGCCATGGCGATCACGATGACCATGGACACGATGACCACGGTGATGACCATGATGATCATGGAGATGATGAAGATCATTCAGATGAAGAAGATCACTCCGATGATGGTGGAGAGATTGTTGCTGACGAAGATGAAGAAGCTTTTGATTACGATCCGCACAGCTGGTTAAGTCCAGTAGCATACAAGGCACAAATTGATGTTGTCCTGAATGCTTTAATTACGACTTTCCCAGAAGGAGAAGCAGACTTCAAAGCAAATGCCGAAGCATATTCGGCTGAACTCGATACTTTGGATGCAAACTATACTGCAGCATTTGGTGTAGGCGGAACTTGTGAAGCAAGTAATACCGAAAAGACAATTGTGGCTAACCACAATGCTTATGCTTACATCTCAGAAAGATACGACATTGAAATCTTGACAGTTCACGGTTTAGATCCTGAAGGCGAACCATCACCTGCAGACATAGCAGAAGTTGTTGAGCAAATTGAGGAAAAGAACTTAACAGTTCTATATGTCGAGGAGTATACAAGTACAAGCTCAGTTGATAGCATCGTAGAGCAAACTGGAGTTACCATTAAGATTCTGTACACTATGGAATTGCCTCCTAAAGACAGCGAAGATACTTATCTAACTTTGATGAATAAGAATCTCAACAGTCTTGTGGAAGGTATGGGGTGCTGAATCTAAAAACAATGAAAGGAGGTGAATAATGGAATTCTACAACGTAAAACTAAAAAAGAAAGTTAATGTTGACGAGAAAGACTTTGAAGTTGTTACCATGAAAAACGGTAGACCTGCAGCAAAAGCTGAAGTAACTATTGATGGAGAAACACACAAAATGTTCAAAATCCTTTCAAAGGCAGATGCTGAAAAATACGCATAAGTATAATTAGACTTAGTCTAACAACTAATTATGCATACGGACTCTCCACTGGTAGTTCAGAATCTATCTGTAAAACGCTCTAAAAAAGTAGTTTTGGATAACATTTCTCTAACTATTGACTGTGGAGAGTTCGTTGGACTAGTAGGTCCAAATGGAGGAGGTAAAACCACACTTCTTCTCACGATTCTAGGTTTACTAAAACCGAGTGGGGGAAATATTCAACTTTTTGGAACAGGTAGTTCGTCACCTTCCTTGCTCAGAAAAATAGGCTGGGTTTCCCAACATGCTTCCAATATTCCTAAGAATATAAAAATCACAGTTAGGGAGCTCGTTCAGCTTGGAACTTTGACTAGTAATAACATGTTCTGGCGAATAAGCGATGAACAAAATATCCGTGTAGAAAAGGCTATAGAAAAAGTAGGCTTGCAGAACGTATCAGATACCATGATTTCGAAATTATCTGGTGGACAAAGACAACGCGCTGTAATTGCACGTACTTTGGCTTCTGAAGCAGAATTTATTTTACTGGACGAGCCTCTTGTTGGAGTTGATCGAGAATCCAGGAACTCACTTTTAAAATTTTTGGATAATCTTTGTCATCGTTATCAGAAAACGATTTTGATGGTCTCTCATGATATAACTGCCATTCAACAAACTTCACACAGAATGATTTTTCTAGAACAGGATATTCAATTCGATGGTTCAGCAAGTAACTTCCCAGATCTTGCTGAGTTGGCTAATCTCCGTGGATTTGAACCTGTACATAATACGGATATATCAGAGAATAAAATTTACCAATTAGAAGAGATGGGAGACAGATAATGGACATTGGTCAAATAATTTTGAAATTTTTCATACCTTTATTAGAATTCCTTGCTCCTTTCATGCCAGGTGAAACTTTTTCTAAATTTTTTTTTGAGATGGAAATTGGTCAACAAGCATTCTTAGCTGCTATGTTTGTTACTTTAGTATCGGGTTTTTTGGGAGTATTTCTACTCACCAGAAATTTAGCCCTTATAGGAGACGGTCTCGCTCACGTTTCTTTCGGAGGGGTGGCTCTGGCAATTGTTTTTAGCTCTACTTCCCCTCTGTATTATGCCCTAACTTTAAGTATTATTTCTGCAATAATAATCTATGAGTTACAAGTTAGAGAAATTTTGTCGGGTGACGCCTCTATTGGTATTTTTTTGACAGGAATGTTAGCTTTAGGGCTTGTTTCACTTCGGATTTGGGGAGGAGGAATTCAAAATGACATTGAGGGTTATTTATTCGGAAATATTTTACTAGTAGACAAGGAAAGTTTTAACATAATTTGCATTATTTCTATTATTTCACTTATATTTCTAATGTTGTGCAATAATATTTTATTAATTTCTAGTATAGATCCACTCGCTGCACAGATTCAAGGAATTCCAGTTAGGGCCTCTGGATTCGCCTTTAGTATTGTTACCGCAGCCGCTGTAGTCAGTATGGTTCAAGTAATGGGGGCTTTACTCGTAACAGCTTTACTCGTCACTCCTGCAGCTACCTCACAATTAGTTAGCAGTAGTATTAGATCTTCATTCATTTGGGCGCAGGTTTTTGGTTTTTCGTCAGTTTTACTAGGATTATATTATTCTTCAGAGTTAGAAACTGGCTCAGGTTCCATGATTGCCTTAGTTGCAGCAATCATTTTTGGAATTGTAGCTACATTTCAATTTGGATTGAAACCTTTGTTATCTCAGCCAGAGAATTCAAGTTAATTTACACTTCAGTTGGTAAAAAAAGGTGTGGAACAAGAACATTTGGAATTTTTGCGTTAGCTCCATCCAAAGCAACATTTTCCGCCCATTCAATAACAGCTTTGTAATGTTCTTTACTACTTAATTTCCCGATCCAAGTTTTCCTTTTATTATTTTTTAACAACGTTACGTTATGCAAACTACAATATCCAAGGCAATTCGAAATTGTAAGATTTATTTTCTTATCTAATTCCTTTTTTTTCCACGCAGATTTTAAAAAATCTATAGGCACTTCATTATGTCCTTTTTCAACACGACCGCAACAACATCCGTCACAGACGTACATAGAAGCCAAGTTATCCACTTTCTTCATTTTCTGGAGAACCAATTTACGCGATTTATTTTAAATTTTTTCACGAACGTACTCGTCGTTATCTATTGGGACCCACACGTTTTTCTTCTCATCATCTTGGAGCTCAACACGGTATGGATTTCCTTCATCCCAACATTTCAAAATTTTACCTTTTGTAAATTCTCCTACGTTTGCGTAAATCGTATCGCCCTCTTTGAAGCGTAAATCTTCAGCTCTACAATTCATGAAACCGGCTTCTAGCGCTTCGTGGTCCAAATCTCTTCCTATGAAAACGAAAGTGCATTCACGTTTCTCATCCTTTTCCCACATAAGGTCTTGGCTATATGCTCCACCAAAGAGCATGTGAACTCCTTGGAATACAAACTTATTGTCCATACCTTTTACTGATAAGATTCCTTTGTATCTGAATAAATCAGTGCCCTTTTCATCAATTATTTTTCCAATCCATCTATTAAGTTTGTTTACGTTTAACGAGCCTTCAAACTTAGAACTAATTGATGTTACACGCTGATCGTGCTCGTGCTCAGCGTCAATATCAAGGAACTCTGGGTCCATTTCTAGTGTTCTTTTTAAGTCGAATGAGCCGATCCCAATCAATTCTTTTGGATCTATGACTCCATGTTCAGTTTTAAAAATTGGCGCAAAACTGTTAATTGACTTAATTTGTGATTCAACATTTTTTAATTCATTTTCGTCTACCAGATCGGTCTTGTTCAGCAGGATTTTATCAGCAAAAGCAATCTGTTCCACAGATTCGTTTTCTATTCCCTCAGGCTTCTCTTCTTCAACATGCTGAATAATATTTTTTGCATCAACAACAGTAATGATTCCGTCGAGTTCATATCTTTCGGAAATTTTATCATCAACAAAGAAGGTTTGAGCTACGGGAGCAGGATCAGCTAAACCTGTAGTCTCAATTATGAGCCCGTCGAAGTCTTTTATTCGATCATACATATCATACAAAAGCTCAGTAAGATCTCCTCTTACGTTACAGCACAAGCATCCATTCACAACTTCTATAATTTCTTCTTCTGAAGTTTCAACCAATATATTTTCATCTATTCCAATATCACCAAATTCGTTCTCAACTATTGCGAATTTCATTTTGTGTTCGGTACTTGATAGGATGTGATTCAGCAAAGTAGTTTTCCCAGAACCTAAGAATCCAGTTAGTACCGTTACCGGGACGCGCCTTAGCTCGTTTTTGTCGTCTGCAGCCATTTTAATCGGTTTGCACTTCTTAATGGCATATTTAAAACCTACATAAATAATACATAAATAATATAATAATAATATAAAAATATTATTAAAATAATATAAAAATAATAGGATACTAATCTTTATATAGAAGCCTCTAGGCCGTTTGCTTTATATGCTGTCTTCCTCGATGTAGAAGTATGGAAGGATACTGCGTAAAGTGTAAAGCCAAAAGAGAAATAGGTAACGGACAAGAAGTCACAATGAAGAATGGTCGCAAAGCAATGAAAGGATCATGCGGAACTTGTGGCACTGGAATGTACCGCATTCTTGGTAAAGCATAAGATAGTTAGCTAAAGTCAATTTAGCCAATAAAGTAGTTGCCACACTCTCAAATTAAATAATTAATTTTTTTTAAGAGTTCGCCTCTACTAGCTTACGTTATTCTTCAGACTGAGCTATATATTTTTCAATAACATTCATATTTCTTTTATTTGATTTCCAAAATACGTCAAATATGTCTCCGGCAACGGGAATTATTCCCATAGTTGTATCTAGAATTATATTAGCTAGTATTGAAAGAATAGCGCGCTTTGGCAATTTCATTTTCATTGCAGCTCTCAACATATACAGAGAAAAAATACCACTTACTAAATCTCCACCTCCGGGAACTAACCCTAGTATGGCATCCATTCCAAATTTTATGTTTGTTCCAGGAATGGTAAAGCTTTCATCTAAATTTTTACTAAGCTGCCTTAAACGAACTAATTTTTCTTCTAAAATTTCTTTTTCTTCGCTATCCATTATCTTATCTGTCTATCTAAATAGTCCTTTATTTTAATTCTTAGAGATGGAGTTTCAGCTTTCTTTAAATTAGGTTTAATTACTGAAATGAGCCAATCGTATATCTTAGAATTAGCAATTGAATAGATAACATTTCTACCTATTTTTTTTTGAGTAATTAGTTTAGCTTGTTTTAGGTGAACTAGATGTCTTGAAATTGTAGTTTGATCTTTATCAGAAGTTTTTGTTAAATCAGATACATTGTGTTCTTTAATCATTAAAGTTTTGATTATTTTCAACCTGGTTTCGTTTCCTAGTGCTCTGAAAATAATACTATTCATTAATATATGTATAAATGTACATATATTAATATAACTACAGACCTGCAGCGGCAATAAAAGCTAACATTGCAACTCCCATCCCTTGCTTTATTTTCTTTTGACCTGAAAAATAATCGCCATTACGGGCATTTTGAAATCCTACTAGCATTATAACATTTGCAATAGAAACTCCAATAGCATAAGCATTACTGGCCATCCCACTAAATTGCGTAATTGCTGTGAAGCTTAATGACCAAGCCACTATGAGTAAAATTCCAGTAATGAAAAGTGATTTTGCTATGCCAATTCTAGCAGGTAGTGTGAATCTATCGGTGTCCCCTTCAAGGTCCTGTATGTCTTTTACTATTTCTCGTGCAACAGTTGCTAGAAAAGCTAACCCAAACATCCACAATGTAGGTCCAGGATCACTGACTACCATTCCAGCATAAAGAAAGACAGCTCCGGACATAAACCCAACGGCTATGTTGCCGGATAGTCCTAAAGCTTTCAATTTATTTTCATATGAAATTAAAGTTACTGTTCCAATTAATGCAATGATAAATGGTAACTTATTAGCAAGTCCAAAAAGCACTATCAGTAATCCTGCCGATAATAGAACTCTTGAATAAACAAGAGTTTCATCAGCACTAATTAAACCAGCAGGAATAGGCCTATTTGGATGGTTTTCCTTATCAGATTCACGATCATTATAATCATTCAGTGCATTTCCTCCCCCCACAAGCATCATAGCAGCAAGTGAAGCAATCATAATTTCAACCTGAAAATCTAATATATCATCACCTGCAGCAATATAAGAGCCAGCAACTACAGCAACTGCAGTTAGTAAAACATTTCCGGGCCTTGTTAGCGCAATATATGGATTCATTTACAATAACTTCCTAATTCCTTACCTCAGCCCCAATCCCATTCTTAAAGATAGGTATTCAAAATAGGCTTTTCGTCCATATGAAAAAAGCTGTATGTTGCCCACCAAGTTATCATATCCAACGCGTTAACTAGATTATTTAATCCAGTAGCATTATTTCCATATCCTCTAGCTTCATTATCCATCCAATCTATCATTTCTTGCACCGTATCACATGTTTGGTGGTAACACCAATAACCATCAACTAATCCACCAAATCCAAGAGTTATAGTATCTAGATTATTTTGAAATGAAGCGTGATCGCTTCTAGCAGTAGTGTCCTCGTAAATTATTATCTCTGGCCTATCTTGTTCAACCCAAACATCATACTTCCACGTATCTTCTGAATTATTGTCAGCCCCAACTAGGATGTCTTGCTGCATTGAAACATTTATTGCATCGGAACCAATCCATTGACTGAGAAATACAAGATCAGGCTGATCAAGTTTATTATAATTTAGAGAAGGGCCAATGTAAATTCTCATTGGCCATACTTCACTATCTTTGGGATATCCATCAGTATCTGGTTGTGGATCTGGGTCGCAATCTCCGTCACCCCCACCATGTTCGCCACCACAGGGAGCTCCGCCGCCTCCGGGCCAGTTAACACCAGCCATATCCAAATTAATATAATTCATAACAGTAACGTCAGGATATCTATCAGCTAGCGTATCTGTCCAGTAATCGCTGCCACGTAATCCACCTTCTTCGCCAGACCATAAGCAATAGACCATTGTTCTTCGAGTATCATATGGCATGGCTGCCATTGCTTCTCCCGCGGCAAGTACCATGGACGTTCCTGCAGTGTTATCATACGCTCCAACTCGAGTCCCATATGTTCTAGATCCTGTTATGTGAGGGTCTACTAACCCTCCATTTATTGGTGGAGCAATATCAAAATGAGCTCCGAAGACTAGCCATTCATTTGGATATAATGCTCCGTCTCGAAATCCACATACATTGTAAGCTTCTGGATTTACATTTCCTAGTACATCTTCAATTGCGAATCTCTGAACTTCTACTCTGAGTCCATATGAAGTCATCTCGGCAATCAAAAATTGAGCAGCGTCCTCGTAAGCTAAGTTCCCTTGCCCCGCCCATCGATCTAAATATCCAACAGCCCCATCTGCAGGGTCTAAAATATCTGGAGTTTCATCTGAAATGCGAGCTATACTGTTAAACACAGTACGCCCATCGACAAATCCTCTTGAAAATAGACTTCCTTCATCTACAGTATAAGCAGCAGAGACTTCACGTTTCAGACTAATCTTGACAGGAATAATGTTGCCTGCTTTAGCTTCAGTTGAGTTTAGAGTATAAAACGAAGCGTATTCTTCGGGTTCAACTCTTGATACAGCCAGACCTTCTTGATTCATTCCATCTCTCTCAACCCAGTCGTTCCAGCTTTCACTAGGATTTCTAATTGACCAAACCTCGGTTCCATATTTAGAAAGGAATATAAATGCAGTATCTATTCTTGGGGGAGCAAGAATTGTAAGTTGTTCCGTTTCTCCAGTTCTCATATCTAAAATAGTTCCATTTTGCAGAAGATTGGATACAGGATCTACTACCATGTGAGGAATGAAAACAGAAATGTCACGCTTTGCAGAAATTATCAAGGGTTGGAATTCTCCTGCAACTAGAGTAACTGGGTTAACTACAACATCATTTGGAGATATGGCATTCTCTTCATTATTTTCAAGACATCCTGCAAACGATACAGCAAAAAATAACGTAACTACGCAAATGTTTAACAATTTGTTTTTAGGCAAGTTTCTGCGCATTATCTTATCCTATTATTACTAGAATATATAGTTTGTTTACTCTGATAAACAATCTTCATGCATGCATACAGGAGGTTCAAAAAAGATTTTTCCGTCCGTGTTTATCTCGTGAATTCTAAGCACACTGTTGCCACTTATGCTGATATCAACAGCAGCTTCTGTACTTGGAGGGAGGTAATCTTCTCCAATATCTCTTAGCGAAAGCCGGATTTTGTGACCTTCAGGGATTAAAACATCCATAGCGAAAAATTCCATTTTAGCTCTGATTTCTACACCAGGAATAACATTTTGATACTCAGTACCACCTTCATGGTATCTTAGATCCATAATCGCATGTCCAATATGTATGCATTCATTATCTGCGCTACAGTCTTCCATTAAAGCGTATATCGAGCCGCCAGGGCCGGCAGGAGTTACATCAAGATGTAGTTGAGGCAGCCCACCGAATCTAAAATCAGAAGTAAAGACATTTGTTTCAAAGACAACTTGATCATTAGTTGCCTCCATTCCAGGATAAACACTAGTACCTAGCGCACTTTCAGAAACTAAGGTAAGATTATTTCCACCTAATGGCATCTCAATTACTCTAGAATCTTTTGCAGGATACCTTTCTTCAACTCTCCATTCTCCTCGGTTATTTTGTATTTCTGAGTATAAGCTTGGCTTAGGCCCTCTTTCTTGTAAATAATATGTAAACCATTCTAGTAAATCTTGCATCCAATCAAATCTAACCATTTGAGGATAAGCTTCAGATCCTCTTCCAGGATCAGATCTCTGTTTTTGATAATCCGGCCTGTCAGGATAATCGTGGTCCCATTGTCCCAGCAAAACTTTTGCTTCTATTCCTGTATCTAGCAAAGTATTGATCACGGGAACAGCCATATGCGGGTCAACGTTCCAATCATGAAATCCTTGCACAATGTATACAGACCCTCTATAGTTTTCTAAAACACGATCGAGGAAGTATCTTTCATCCCAATATCCGCTAACCTCACTTCCTCCAAATACATAAGCTTCACCTCCATACAAACTAGACGCTAGGTAATCTGGACAAGCGTTTTGCAAATTTTGTTCTTCTTTATCAGCTTCATATCCATACGAGCCATAAACAACATTGTGCATGAAAGGCGCACGAGCTTCAGATGAACCATTTTTCCACATGAGCTCTCTAACACCAATCAATCCAGAAATAGGAACTATAGTTTTGAGATATTCATTTCCATACATTGCAGCTTGCCATGGAGTTGAACCATCGTAAGATTTCCCAATCATCCCTACATTTCCGTTAGACCATTCTTGGGTAGCAAGCCATTCAACGGCAGCATTGATACCTTCCTGTTCTGCAAACCCCATCAAATCCATACAATGATTAGAATTTCCAGTTCCAGTTACAGATACTTGAGCAAAAGCAAACCCGTGAGGCAATAAATTTTGAATTACACTTACGCCCAACCAACTACCAGGCTGTGAAACATCAGGCGTTGAAGCTGAAGTTTCTCCAAAATAAGGACCAAATTCAGCTATTACGGGGACTTTCATTCCTGAAGGGACTTTTGGTCTCCAATATGCTAAGCTGATTTGTGGGCACTCTCCTCCGAATTGGCATGAAGCAGCAGCCCCACCTTCACTTAATGGTAAATCATAGGGAATCATTACGTGAACAGATTCAAACTCATTATCAGTTTCTAACAAGTCGTATGTTCCCTGATTAAGAACAAAACTATATGGTTGAGTAGTTTCATAATTCAGTTGGCCCCTAGCCCAAACAGGAACTCTCATCTCGTATTCGTCTTCAGTAGTTTCTTGAACTAATAGTAGATACCCACTCGAGACAAATAATATTGCTACTAGTACTGCGAAAGTTTGCTCAGATAANGAATTCGGTTTCATTTAGCTTAGCAGCAGCTATCGCTCGAGCCGCAATTACACTGACCTTTGACACCTTCAGGTGCAGGATTAGGATTATTAACTCTGAAACCTTCACCCATTTCACTTATAACATAATCAATTTCTGTACCATTAACTTTATCGACATCTTCGGATTTAATGATAACTTCTAATCCATTGGATTCAAACATAGAATCTTGATCTGATTTTGCATCAAAGCCTAAAGCGTATTGATAGCCTCCACTGCAGCCTGCAGAGTAAACTCCTATTCGAAGCATTTTTCCGTCCATATCCTGCCCTTCTTGGGCCTTTGAAATCTTTTCTGCAGCTAAGTCAGTTACACTTATCATAGTTAATCTATTTTCTTGTCTTTTTTATAGTTTACTGGCATCACAGAGCGGCATTCTTTTTAGCTAAAGATTTAGATGAATTAGTCTTGCCAATTGGATTATAAGCACGAATGGTATTTTTCAGACCATTTAGCAGTACTTTAGTCCAGCTAGGTTTAATTTTCATATCATAAACAATAAATGGACTTTTGTAAATTTCTTTTGCAGTCCATAGGTACATGTCAGAAGCTGTTTTAACCGCTATACGCATATTTTTTGGTATGAACTTAAATCCTATTTCAGCTTGTTTTTGCCATTTGAAATAAAGTCTGATTTGAGATCTTACAAAGGATTTGAATTGTTTAGGCTTTCTTCTTGCTTCTCCTCGTGTAAGTCCAGTTAGTCCGAATTTATCTAAGTCTTCTTTAGGAAAGTATGTTCTTTTTAAATCCAAATCTTCATCAATATCTCTAATAAAATTAATAAATTGCATAGCTTTTCCCAAATATCTTGCAGAGTCATTGGCATTTTTGTTTATGTTCATGACTTTATTCATCATCAATCCAATTACTTCTGCAGATCCATACAGATATGTGTTTAATTCATCAAGATTTTCATAGTTTGATTTGTACGTGTCCATTTCCATCGAGTGTAGAAATGCATCAACCCACTCATTTTCGAACTGTCTCTTTTTGGAAAGTTTAACAAACTCAGTTATTACTTTATTATCAGATTCTTTTCCTGATAAAACTTCATAATATTCATTTTTGAAATCCAAAAAGCCTTCAGTATCTTGTGGAACAGAATCGACATAGTTGTCAGCTATTCTGACAAAATTATAAAGTTGAGTTACTTCTTTGCGAACATTGGCAGGGAATAATTTAGTACTGTAATAGTATGTTGTACTACCTTTTCTAAAAATCTCATCCGGATTTGTCGTAGGTTTTCTATTTCCATATGTCTCGGATGAGTAGACGTTTTTGGCCATGTCAGANTTCACTTTTTTTTCTAAGCTATTTAAGGAGGCCAACTTAGTGCCTAAGTTTAGTTTCATAATTTATTCAACGTCCTTAGGGTGTCTTTATTGGCTAGAATAATCCCTTCTTGTAATTCGCCATCTACAATTCCTCTTGTGCCTAAACCGCCCAAATAAATTTTTGTATTAGGTAGTTCTTTTACTAACTCTCTAGCAATCATTTTCGCATTGAAAAGGTATCTTGCAATAGTAACAGATATGAAAACAATGTCTGGCCTAGCATGCGTTACAAAGTCAATAATTGCTTTATTTGTCACGGCTCTCTTATCTCCCATGTACCAAGCTCCACCGATGTTAGTAACTCGATATTTTCTAGTTTTGAGAAGCCCTTCCAGAACTAAGTTAGACATACTATGATCGTCACCTTCAGGATTACAGATAACAGCTAATCCTTCTACCAATCCCTTCATTTCGATTCTAGCATTGTAGTGTTGTATTATCTTCCTCATAATGTTGGTAATCATGTGTTCTTGAGCAATACCGATTTCACCATCGACCCATAGCTTACCAGTTTCAGTCATTACTCCAGTTACAGAATCAACGTAAAATCTTTGTAAGCCAACCAACTTAACTAATTCATCGGCCTTTTCAAAGGACATTTCTTCATCACCAGTTTGTAAGCATCTAGCTAGTAGAACTTCCAATTCTTTTTGTTTTTCAATTACTTTATCATCCAACTTAGTTTGATTTTTAACAAAGAATTTTCTTACTGAGCCCGAATGGTACTCCTTTGGTACATCATCGATTGTTAGATTCTCTACAGAACCTAGGTATTCGATTACCTTTTGTTTCGATGTTTTTTTCTCGCTATCCCATTTACTTTCAACAAGATAAGCGTATTTTTTGCCTTTGATATTTTTTGTTCTTACGTATACTATGCTAACACCCCCTCCTTTTTCATTTCATTAACTAAAATTTGGGAAGAAATAACAGTGGTTGGAACTCCAACTCCGGGATGATTATACTGACCAGTGTAGTACAAATTCTTAACTTTAGAGCTTTTGTGTTTTGGTCTAAAAACTGCAGTTTGCCATAGAGTATGGGCCATCCCTAACCCAGTTCCTTTGTAGGCATTGTANCTACTTTTGAAATCACGATGTGTAAATAGTGATTTTACAACAATATCATCTTTTATTTTCTCACCAGTCCATTCTTCAAATCTGGTGAGAATTTTATCGAAATATTCTTCGCGAATAGTATCGGAGTCTTCTAAATCGGATGCAACAGGAACCAAAAAGAACAAATTTTCCATTCCTTTAGGAGCTACATTATCATCGATTCTTGAAGGACAACAAACGTAGAAATTTGGATTATCTGGCCATTGAGGTGTCTTAAATATTTGATCAAAGTGTTCATTCCAGTTTTCGTTAAAGAAGTAATTGTGGTGAGTCAAACTATCAATCTTTCGTTTGACCCCAATGTAAGCCAAATGCATTGATATGGCCATGGTTTTTTTGTTCCAGTAATTTGACTTGTAAGTTTGATTGTTTTCATCTAACAATTGAGTTTCACCATGGTGGTAGTCAGCATTGTTTACTACCAAATCAGCAAGGTACTCTCTATTTTCAGTTACAACATTATTTGCTAATTTTCCTTCAACATTAATCTTGGTTACAGCTTCATTAAATTTGAATTTTACTCCATTTTCTAAAGCAATCTCGTAGATTTTTTGAGCAAGCCCATTCATTCCGCCTTTAGGATAGTAAATCCCATGATGGTGATCTAAATAAGACATCATACAATACATACCAGGTACATTCCTTGGATCGCCTCCTAAGAACACAGTAATCCATTCAAGTAATTTTTGAGCTTTATGATTTTTAAAATATTTTTGGACTCCTTTATGATAGTTTGAAAAAGCTTTCAGTCTTAGTCCGTTAGCTACCATACTTGGGGTGAAAAAATCAAATATTGAATTATAAGTACGATAAACAAATCCATCCATTGCAATATCATACTGTTTTTTGCAAACTTCTAGATACTGGCGAAGTTTTTCACCACCATTTTCCTCTAACTTATCAAAAATCGCATAGTTTTTTTCTATATCGCTTGAAATATCAATTATTTCCCCATCATCAAAGAAAACACGATACGAAGGATCTAATTGTTTTAATTCTAACAATTCAGATGCATCTTCACCAAATTCTTCAAAAAACTTCTCAAATGCTTGAGGCCACATGTACCAAGAAGGCCCCATGTCGAACTGAAAGCCATCTTTTTCTAACAAGCTAGCTTTTCCGCCAGGTTGTTCATTTTTTTCTACAACTGTAACATTATGGCCTTCTTTTGCTAAAAGGGCAGAAGCGACTAAACCACCATATCCAGCCCCAATAACTACAATGTCTTTCACTGGAGTTCCTCCTCGGTTCTTTTGCCTAGTAGATGCCTGAAGCAGTCTTCTAAATTTTCAAACCTAAATTTATATCCAGAATCTAATAATTTTGAAGAGTCTATTTTGATACTAGACAGTGCCAGTACATCTCCGAATTCTCCCAAGACTGTTTTCAAGGCAAAACCAGGCACAGGTATCAGGCCAGTCAATGGCCCAAATTTACCCCAAATGACCTTAGCTAGAGTTGAGGCCCATTCTTTTTGTCTAACTGGATTGGGAGATGCTACATTTACTGGACCAGATAATTTTTCGTTGATAATAGAATGATAAATTACATCCACGACGTCGTCTAGTGAAATCCAGGACCACCATTGTTTTCCACCAGCAACAGGAGGACTTGACCCCAATCTAGCAGCATTACCCAAAACTTGTAGAGCTCCACCTAATGGTGACATTACGGGAGCGATTCTTAGGAACACCACTCGAATGCCGGCGTCGATGGCTGGTTGAGCAGCTTTTTCCCATTCGCTGACAACATGTGAAAAATAATCATCTCCGCTTTCCTCACTTTCAGATAGTAAATCTTCACCTCTGTCTCCATAGTATCCAACAGCAGACGCACAAATCATTACTTTTGGNGGGTTGTTCAGGGAAGCAATATGTTCTGAAATTAGTTTTGTTCCTTCTACTCTACTTTTCAAGATTTCATTTCTCTTCCATTTGGTCCATGGTAAAGGTATCATGCCGCCCAACGGTTTGCTTATAGGCTCTCCAGCCAAATGTACAACTACGTCTTTACCAGACAAGTTACTCATGGTTTTATTTTCTAAGTTCCAACTAAGTTCTCCCTTTTGAGGCCTACCTCGGACTATGTTTTCCACAGTGTGTCCTGCAGTGGTTAGGAATGGCTTAAGTTGAGATCCAATTAATCCAGATCCTCCTGTAACAGCAATGTTTAGTGATGAGCCACCGTATCTGGATTGAGAAACCAAATCATTCTTTGTTACATTTCTTCGGTAAGCAAACATTTGTTTAATTTTCTGTTCTGCAAACGCCCCACCGAATGTTTTACCAATAGTGCCAAATGGCAGTTTGTAATCAATCTCATCAATCAATTTTGATGATTTAGAATCAATTTTTTCAAATAGATGAGCATGATTCCATGAAGCAAAAGGACCGCTAACTTGCTCATCAAGGAATTGTTGATTCTTAATATAGTCATAATGCCTAGCAACCCACGGTAGCGGAATTGGCCCTAGGTTCATCTGGAGGTGAACTTCGCCTCCATCAATCCCTCCTTTCCTCTTCTTGACTTTCACAGGCTCAAACGGAGGAGTAAGTCTCTCAAAAGCCCCAGGATTCTCGTGCCAACTAAAGAGTTGGTCAACAGGAACGGGAACCTCAAGTTCGGACTTGTATGTACTAGTGGCCATGTAATTACGACTTTCTAGTGCACAAATTAGTATATAAAAGACTCAGCCTAGTGCCTAGAAATTTATATTATTAACTCTAGTGGTAAAAATGATGATTTCTCGACGATATTATTGAGCCAAGGGGTGTAAAATCTTAGGCTTATGATTTTTTTTAAGAAAGAGACACCTGTTACAGTTGACTTGCATACCTTTCAGCATAGCATCGTATTCTTGTCTCGTGGTCTCATGGCCACATAGTGTAAGTTTATCAGATCCTGGATAGTGTTTTTTTTTCATTAACTATTCGGACATCCATCCTAACATTTTGTCAACTTCCCTACTTATTAATATGAGAGTTGGAGCCCATAAACCAACAAAAATACCTAGAGATTGATCTTCGTTTACAAAATATATGTACAATGATCCAAAAATAGATATGAAACTAGCACCTAACCCAAGCTGTGAAGCTATTCCTCCGTCGTATTGACTCATTATACTTCAATTTTACAAATGATTATAAGGAATTACTGAGCAGCAGTGCATTGCGGTAACATAAAGCATTAATGCACACGTTCTCTGAAAAAATATGGCTAAAGAATTAAATGCTAAAATTGAATCTAAAATCATGGATTACTTGAAGAAAAGATCGGAGCAAAGTTCTATTACAGAAATTTCACGAGATTTAGATATCGGTAGAAATACAGTAGCAAAATACCTTGAACTTTTAAAATTTCAGGGTTTAGTTGAACAAAGATCTATAGGTCAAGCAAAATTATGGTCTCTAACAAACACTCCGTTTAATTCTGAAAAATATGGAGTCTCAATAAGAGATAAGGAAGGTAGACATGTTTATTCATATGGCGCTAAAGCACTTTCAAAATTCGGTTTTAGCGAAGAAACATTTCAGGGAAAAACGACATCTGAGGCTTTGGGTGAAGAATATTCTGATGTAGATGTGAAGGCTTTAGAAACTGTGAATACCATGCAACCTACAGTTTCTCATAAAATTTACAAAACAAGCAAGCATAGCTCAAAAGTAACTCAATATTTCTTCCCTAATTTTAACGAAAATAACAAAGTAACGGGTACCATTAGTTTTGCAGTTATTTCTGAGATTAAGTAATGGGTAAGAGACATGCACCTTCTTTAATGCGCCAGATACGCAGAGAGCTGAAAGAAGGCGCCTCTCCAGAATCTATATTTCCAAAGGTTAAGGCAATTGAAGACCCTTATTACCGTTCTCTCTCTTTCTATTTACTAATTCCTTATTTTTCTCCAAAAGATAAGAAGTGTAAAGAATCTATTAGTCTATCAAATAAAGATATAGAAAAAGTGCAACAGCCCTGGAGAAGAGTAGAATTAATAGGTAGTATTTCTAAAATCCTCAAATCAGTTTCAGACACACGATTACAGCGCCAGTTATTTTCCTCAATGCTAGAAAAAATCAAGATTGAAAAGAGTAAAGAAATTAAAGATTTTTTATTAAAATATACAAAGCATTTTCCAGAATTTTATCTTAGCCATTTATTAGATTTATCAAAAAATTCCAAGGGTAATGAATTTGAGACAGGAAAAACAGTTATTCGGCATAGCGTGAATATTAAATCTAACTTTCAGATGATTGATAGTTTAATTGAGTTTGAACACAAATCCCGGATAAAACTTCTTGGTTATCTTCATTTGCAATTGTTCAAGTCAGACAAAAATGTAAATTCAAAAGCTTTACTAAAAGCACTTGATAATGCAAAAAATCAGGAGTCTTTTTCTTATCTTGTGAGAGTTTGTAGCAAAGAATCCGATTTTTATTTGTTTAAAGACAAAATAGATGATTTGCCGGTAGAGGATAAATTATATCTTTTAATTTCATTGATTTCTAGAGCAGATAGAAAGAATTTGAAGAGCTTAGCAAACGAGTTTTTTTTATTTGCAGAATCAGAATATTCATCTATTCCAGAATCAGAGGTTAAAACAAAGATAAGATCAAAATTAGACATAACATTAGGTAGATTAGCTGGAAACATTGATTCTAAGATTGTACAAAATTCTAAACCATTGGAAGAGATAGGAGACAAAGGCAAGCACACATTAGCTTTATACAACACATATGGAGGAAATTGGAACCATCCACATTTTAAGTCCATATTCAAAGCTTCAAATCTTTGTGCAGCTTTTGATTTAGATCTAGCATTAGTTAACTTTCCTGAAATTTCATCTGATAAATTAGTTAATGAAATTAAAAAAGAAATGAGACTTCCAAATGGAGGCTACACAGAATTACTAATTGATAAAAATAGAATACAATTTTTTGAAAATGATATTAATGAGGAATGGACAGGAAAAATTATCGCTACTACTGAGAATCCAGATCTTTCCAAACCTTCTTTGCCAGAAGGTAGATTGTGTATGGTTATGGGGTTAGGACCTAAAGGCCTCCCAAGATCATTTGTTAACAACGCAAAGTATCATTTTGAATTAACAAGTAAAAAAATAGGTTTTGAAACTGGAACTGCAATGGGTGCAATTTCAGCACATTTACATTTATTATAATATTAAATATTCCTTTCTTTTTGGTTTCCTATGTTTGAAAAATTGTTTAGTATTTTTTTAGCATCGCTCTTTGTTTTGACAATTTTCACCTACAATGTAGAAGCAGAGGAAGATGAAGAAGAAGTTTATCCAGAGTGTAGCTGGAATAACCCATGCTACATCAGCATAACAGATGGAGATTTTGATGATCCAGATACTAATAATACCGATGAAGGAGGAAGTAACGTTGGATTCAATGTTGAAGATCCTGAAGGAAATAACCAAGTCAGAGGCCATCTATTAGATTGGATGATGCCAAGCGCCTGCGATTGGTATGACATTTGTTACTATGCCTACTACTACCAGGCAACTAGAGATTATTTCAACAAAAGCGGCGTTGGGATGCAATTTACCAATATCAGTGGAATGTATAATTTTAGAGCAGCCCTTGAGGAATATGGATATGAGGTTTCCGATGTTACAGTTACTAATACACCCAGAACACTCGGGAATGATACCCGCGGTGACGATGACGGTATCATTGAAGAGGGAGAAGACTGGGAATACGATGAAGAAACTTGCATAGAATGGAGGATATATTCAGGAGGTTCGTACATAGTTAGAGTAGATGGAATCCCTATTGTAAGCACTAATCCAGATCGTTATGTTCACTACCAAGATTATTCTCAAATGGATGCTGCAACCGAGTGTGACAATAACGATGGGCAAGGAGATAATAACATCACTATGTGGGGTGAAGGAGATTTTTCAGACATGGAGATGGTAGCAGATGAGAATAATGAAATTGCTACGGCTTTAGCTCTAGCTTACTACTTAGATGTCGGGAATTATCAAGTCAAATACTCATATGATTCTCAAACAGTACATACTAAAATGGATGAAGAAATTAGAAGAGCAGATGTAGAAGAAGATGGAAGTAATTACAAAGAGATAGCGCTAGAATATTTGTCCGATGACAATTGCGATGATAATTGTGATTACATAGAGATGGGATACTATACAATAAACGTTACTGCAGACTATCCTGCAGCATGTGAATTTGGAAATGATGAAGGCTCACCTTGTAATGAGATGGATGTAGGAGAAGATTGTGAGGATCCAAGCACTTTATCGTGTTTTGAATCCACTGTAGATTATTGTGAAGATTTAGGCAACCAAGCTTGTCAAGAATTTATTCTCGCATGGTTTGATGAATCTTTGTTAACGTTTGTTTGTGGATTTGATTCTAGTGTTATTCCTTTCCGTTTTGTCAATGATGGAAATAGAGATTGTCCATTAGGGGCGGACGAACAGCAATATGATGATAATAATGAACCTGTTAATTGGTTTGATTGTGCAGATGGTACATTTGTTTGGATTTATCAAGTAAATGACGGAGTTTCAGATTGTGTAAATGGAGAAGATGAAGGACTTAACCCAGATACAGATAACGATGAAGTCCTAAATAATTTAGACATTTGTCCAGAAACAGAGGAGGGTTCTGAGGTTGATAATGATGGTTGTGCTGCAAATCAACTAGACTCAGATAGTGACGGACTAACAGATGCAGAAGAAAATAACCTAGGCACCAATCCTAATGATGCAGATACAGATGGAGATGGCCTTACAGACGGCGAAGAAGTNGCATTGTACGATTCAAATCCTACGGTTTCAGATAGTGATGGAGATGGCTTATCTGATGGCTTAGAAGTGATGCAGTATGGTACAGATCCAAACGATGCAGATACTGATGGTGACGGCACAAACGATACATTTGATACCTTCCCACTAGATTCTAGTGAATGGGTCGATACTGACGGAGATGGAATTGGAAATGAAGCAGATACTGACGATGATGGAGACGGTTTGAATGATACNGAAGAAATNTCACTTGGTTCAGACCCATTAGATCCAGACACAGACGACGACGGNGTTGGAGATAATCTAGATGCTTTTCCTTTAGACTCTTCAGAATCNGTAGATTCTGATGGNGACGGTGTTGGAGATAATTCGGATGCATATCCAAATGATGCTAATCAATCAATTACCGTAGGCAATCAGCCTTTAATTATTCACCTTGATTATTATGGAGAAAATGGAATTGCATCTTACGATATAGGGTATTATGTACATACACCTCAAGCATTCAATGTAGATGTTTACACTAGGCAAGACGGTGATATCTTGTATTATTATTTCGGCAGTAACTGCCAAGGAGATTTTAATGGCAATTGGAGAACCTCAAATTCAATAAATTATAGCAATCCCTCATCTGACAATTATGGTTCGGGTCTGCAATATCCACAAAGGTGCACAGATCCTTCAATTAGATATAATAATTTCACTCACAATGATAACACTGATTGGGACATGACTTTCTACTATAATTTAGAAGAACTTGGAGGAAGTTGTCCAGAAAATTCTTCAGATTTTCCTACTTGCAGTTGTAATGAGGGATATCAAGGGAATCTAATTTTTGATGAAAACACGCTATCATGGGTAGGTAGTTGTTTTGAAAGTGACGCAAATGTGGACGATCAAAGCAATAATACTTCAGAATCTAATAGTACAACACCAATAGATGAAGAAAATGAGGTTCCAGGATTCGGATTTGCAACGGTTTCAATATCATTGTTAGTAATTTCTTTTATGAGGAGAAGAAAATAGATTGATATACTCATATAATGTAGTCTTATAGACATACATGACAGATTGTCTGTTTTGTAAAATTATAGATGGCGAAATACCTTGCCATAAAGTCTACGAAGACGATAAAATAATCGCGTTCCTCGATATACAGCCTTTAACCAGAGGTCATACTTTGGTAATTCCAAAGGAACATGCTTCTTCTATGGATAAGTTAAGTCAAGACTCTGCAGCAGCACTTGGTAAGGCCTTACCAACAGTTAGCAAAGCAGTTTTGAGTGTTACTGGAGCTATAGCATACAACTTAGTTCAAAACAATGGTAAGGAAGCAGGAATGTCAATATCTCACGTTCACATTCATATTATTCCTAGGTATCCTGATTCCACTCACTCATTTCTTTGGGAATATGGTAAAATTGATCATGATGATGCAAAAATACTTTCCAAAGAAATTTTAAACGAAACTTCATAAAATAAATTAGTTTCATTTTAAAAATGATTGGGGTACATACGCAAACCCATCAAACGGTTGAAGCCGACGACATTAGTAGCAGTTGTGACTATTAGTAACCGACGGGCTGAACACCTCGAAGTACTACTTTCCGCGTTACCGAAGTAACGTTTCTAGCAGCACTAAAGCTCTCGGTGCTTACACCCCGGTCCTATCAATCTTATCTTCTATAAGTGTCAAAATGCCTCGTTTTGAGGCGGGTTTCGAGCTTAGATGCTTTCAGCTCTTATCCCTTACAGCGTGGCTGCCCAGCGGTGCCTTGTCAGACAACTGGTAAACTAGTGGCTGCGAACCCTCGTTCCTCTCGTACTAGAGGATCCTTCCCCTCAGGCATTGGACAGTCCCAGCACATAGCAACAAACCTGTCTCACGACGGTCTAAACCCATCTCACGATCCCTTTTAATGGGCGAACAACCCCACCCTTGGGT
>FUFK010039945.1_pt1 | contig 84710 bp, 68 predicted proteins | sample 1021851 | NCBI WGS metagenome assembly FUFK01 (sample SAMEA51879418, study PRJEB19060) | metagenome
CCCGCCCCGCCAGCTATCCCAATCCGGGCGTGGGATGCATTCTGCTGCAGGGCGACCGCGTGGTCGGGCGCGGCTGGACCGCTGCGGGCGGACGCCCCCATGCCGAAGCCGCCGCGCTGGCGCAGGCGGGCAAGGAAGCGCGCGGGGCCACCGCCTATGTCACGCTGGAGCCCTGCGCCCACCGCTCGCCCCGCGGTCCGGCCTGCAGCGACCTGCTGGTCGAAGCGGGGGTGGCCCGCGTCGTCGCCGGGGTCGAGGATCCCGACCCGCGNACTGCGGGCGACGGGCTGGCGCGCCTGCGCCATGCCGGGATCGAGGCCGGGCTGCTGCGCTCCCCTGCGGCCGAGGCCAGCCTTGCGGGCTATCTCACCCGCGCCCGCCATGACCGGCCGCATGTCACGATGAAGATCGCCATGTCGCTCGATGGCTGCATCGCCATGGCCAGCGGCGAAAGCCAGTGGATCACGGGACCGCAGGCGCGCGCTCATGTCCACGCGCGGCGCGCGATGGCCGATGCGATCCTGGTCGGCGGGGGCACCTGGCGCGCCGACCGGCCCAGCCTCGANGTGCGGCTGCCCGGACTGGGCGAGCGCAGCCCGCAGCGGGTGGTGCTGTCGCGAGGCGTCGCGCCCGACGGCGTCACGATCATCAACCGGCCGGAGCAGGTCGCCCAGCTCGAAGCGCTGTATCTCTATGTCGAAGCAGGGGCGAATGTCGCGGCCAGCTTCCTNGCCGCCGATCTCGTCGACCGGCTGGAAATCTACCGCGCGCCGATCATCGTCGGGGCCGGGCGCGGCGCGGTCGCCGATATCGGGCTCGAACGGCTGGACGACGCACACGGGCGCTGGGCGCTGGCCGAACGACGCCAGCTTGGCAGCGACAGCTTCGCCGCCTACAGCCGCCTGCGGTAATCAGGGAGTACGCATGTTCACCGGGATCGTCACCGCCATCGGCACCATCACCACGGTAGAGGACAAGGGCGACCTGCGGGTCACCGTGGCCTGTCCGTGGGANCCGGCGGGCATCGATATCGGCGCCTCGATCGCCTGTTCGGGCGTCTGCCTGACCGTGGTCGAAAAGGGCGGCGAGGAAGGCGATGCCTGGTTNGCGGTCGACGTCTCGGGCGAGACCGTCAGTCGCACGGCGCAGGACCAGTGGCATGCGGACCGCCGGCTCAATCTCGAACCGGCGCTGCGGCTGGGCGATGAACTGGGCGGCCATCTGGTCACCGGTCATGTCGATGCGGTGGGCCGCGTGGCCCTGGCGGAGGATATCGGCGGGTCCACCCGGCTCGAAATCCTCGCCGGTGCGGACATTGCCCCGTTCGTCGCGGAAAAGGGGTCGATCACCATCGACGGCGTTTCGCTGACCGTGAACGAGGTCGAGGACGAACCCGGCGGCGAAGTGCGCTTCGCGCTCAACATCATCCCCCATACGGGCGAAGTGACCACGCTGGGCGACCTGTCCGAAGGCGATACGGTCAATCTCGAGATCGACGTGCTCGCACGTTATCTCAAGCGAATGCAGAGCCTCGCCGGCTGATACGGGTACCGACAAGACAATGCTGAAAGCTTTCGCCGGTTCGCGCCCGCTGCTGTGGCTGGTTCTTGCCCTGCCCGGCCTGTGGATCGCCGGACGCTGGACCTTCACGCCCGATCTCTACGGCTATGGCCACGCGATCGGCGACAGCGGCGACTGGGCGGCCTGGCTGCTGATGGCGACGCTGGCGGTCACCCCGCTGCGATTGCTGCTGCGGCGGCAGAGCTGGACGATCTGGCTGATGCGCCGGCGCCGCGATATCGGCGTGGCCAGCTTTGCCTATGCCGCGCTGCACACGGCAATCTACCTGGTGCGCAAGGGTTCGCCCGAATTCGTGCTGGCCGAATTGTCGAGCGGCTATATCGTCGCGGGCTGGGCCGCCTTCGCCCTGTTCCTGCCGCTGGCGCTGACGTCCAACGACNTGTCGGTGCGGCGCATGAAGCGGGCATGGAAACGGCTGCACCGGCTGGTCTATCCCGCCGCGATCCTGACCTTCCTGCACTGGGTCTGGTCGGCCTTCGATCCGACCACGGCCTGGATCCACGTGGGGATCCTGGCCGCGATCGAGATCGTCAGGGTTGCGCTGCAGCGCCGTCAGAGAGTGACGTAGTTCTTGAACCGTTCNACTTCGGCTTCGTCGACATACTTGCCGATTTCGCGATCGAACACGCCCATATCGGCATACGGACGGTATTCCTCGAATTCGTGGACCATCTTGTCGGTCATGCCGGGGATGAGGCGGATTTCTTCCTCGGTGCCGCTGTTCAGATTGACCGGCACGAAGACATCGACCAGCACCTGTGCGGCTTCATCCTCGCCCAGCGTCTCGAGCAGCGCGGCGTTGAGATCGGTCACGCTGGCATAGGGCTGGCCGGCAACGATCGCGGCAGCCAGTTCGTCGCTGACGCCGTCGAGCGCGGCGAGCTGTTCGGCAGTGGCCGTGTTCGCATCGAGCACGGCGGCGGTTTCGGCGGCCGCGGCGTCATCGATGGTTTCGACTTCGGCGGTGTCGGTCGTCTCGGCCGTTTCGTCGGCAGCGCCCGAGCAGGCGGCCAGCGAGAGCACCGCACCCGAGAGGGCGGAAGCGAGAACGAGTTTACGCATAAATTGATTCCTCCTTTTGAGAAGCGCTCGCAATAAACACACTGGCGGCGAATGGAAAGCGAAGCGTGGCGATTTTCCTACGCCCGCAAAATCTGCTCCACGCTGGAGGATGCCGCAGCCCTCTCGCCCCTTGCGATCCTCCCGTTCGGCAGAAGCGGTCGCCGGCCGCCGTTTTTTCCGTCTGGACCGTGTAACATGCGGTCCATGTGACAGGACTTGGGGGCGGCAGTCCTACATTCGTCCTACATCAGCCCAGCGGCCCGCCAGTGAAAGCTTCGCGGTCGATCTCGTACACCAGATGGATCACCCGCTTGCCCTGGTACTTCTCCAGTTCGTAGCGGGTGGTGCGCTGCGCGCCGATCGCCTCCAGCGCATTGCGCGAGCGGTAGTTGGTGTCGCCAACGCGGAATTCGACCAGCGCGACGCTTGCGAACGCATGGGCCAGCATGGCGCGCTTCATCTCGGGGTTGTAGCCCTTGCCCCAGCAGCGCGGGGCCAGGAAGGTCCAGCCGATCTCGACCACCCCGCCCTCGTCGGGATCGAACCGGTCGAAGCGCGTCATGCCGAGCATGCGCTCGTCGCGCCGATCAAGCACGGCCAGCGCGCCCCCGCTGGCCAGGCAGGTGTCGAAGAAGGCGTCGAACACCTCGCGCCGCCAGCGGTCGTGGATNGGGTGCTGTTCCCACACCGCCGGGTCCGACGCGATGGCATGAAGCGCTTCGCGATCGGTCTCGGTCAGCGGGCGCAGGACCAGCCGCTCGGTCTCGAGGATCGGCTGGCGATCCATCGCCGTTCAGTTCCCGGTGACGTCTGCCAGCGCGGCGATGAACTTGGCGGTGTTGCCNTCATGCAGGCCGGCCACGTTGATCCGCCCCGACCCGGCCATGTAGATGCCGTGGTCCTCGCGCAGGCTGACGATCTGGTCCTTCGACAGCGGCAGCACTGCGAACAGGCCGTTCTGGTGAGCCAGCGTCGCGAGGTTGAGCCCGGGCACGTCGTTGTCCGCCGCGGCCAGCCGCTCGCGCACGCGGCGCATGCGTTCGCGCATCTCGGCCAGCTCGTCGAGCCAGGTCGCGGTCAGCGCGTCGTCGCGCAGCACGGTGCGCACCGCCGCGCCGCCGTGATCGGGCGGCATCGACCAGTTGGCCCGCGCCAGCGCATTGGCGTTCGAAGTGATCGCGGGCAAATCGTCCGCGCTCTTCGCGATCATGTAGAAGGCACCCACGCGGTCGCGGTAGAGACCGAAGTTCTTGTCGCAGCTGTAGGCCACCAGCGCTTCGGGCACCTTGGCCAGCACCTTGCGGACGCCCGCGACATCCTCTTCCAGCCCCAGGCCGAGGCCGTGATAGGCGACATCGAGGATCGGCAGCACGCCGCTGTCGGCCAGCGCGTCGGCGATCCGGTCCCATTGCTCGGGAGTGTAATCGACCCCGGTCGGATTGTGGCAGCAACCGTGCAGCAGCACCGCATCGCTGGCGCGCGCATTGGCGATCACGTCGAGCAGCGCGTCGATATCGGCCGTGCCGTCCGGGGCTGCATGGCGGAAGGTGCCGGTTTCGACGCCCACGTCTTCGAGGATCTGCGCGTGATTGGGCCAGCTCGGCGTGCCGAGATAGACGCGCTGCACGCCCGCCGCCTTCGACAGCGCGACCGCGAGCCGCACCGCGCCGGTGCCGCCCGGCGTCTGCATCCCTTCCAGGCGACCGCCCATCGCGGCGTCCTTGCCGAAGATGTAGGGCTTGAGCGCATCGACGAAGCCGGTGTCGCCTTCGGGCCCGAGATAGCTCTTGGAATCCTGCGTATCGACCAGCTTCTGCTCGGCCGCCTTGATCGCGCGGAAGACCGGCGTCGCGCCGTCATTGGTGCGATAGACGCCGACGCCGAGGTCGATCTTGTCCTCGCGCGGGTCCTGTGCGTGCATCTTGATGAGCGCGAGCAGCGCGTCGGGAGACTGGGCGTCGAGTTGGTCAAGCATGCCCGCCTCATCGCCCGATATGCCAAGGGCCGCAACAGGAAATCCCGCTGCGGCCCCGTGCCCGTGCGAATTATGGTTGGGCGGTCCGAAGGGCGTCTTGTGCGCCGTGGTTCAGAAGGGCAGCCAGCGATGCTTCTTGGAGAACTTCATGTAACCCGCATTGACCCCGAGCCGCAGCCCGGCGCCCATCCGGATCGGGATCAGCACGATGTCGCCCTTGCGCAGATAGCTGGCGGTGAGCCCGCCGATGACGTAGGCCTGCCCCTCGCCCGCGGGATAGCGCTCGTACAGCTCCTCGCTGTCGTAGAGGTTGTAGACCAGCACGAAGGTGCTGCCGGCATTCGCCCCGGCGTCGAAACCGATCGACGGGCCCGTCCAGTAGACCGGCTGTTCGCCCTCGACCTTGTGGTAGAGCGTGCCCGATCCGTACCGCGCACCGACGATGAACGCCCCGCCCGCCTCGCGACCGACGATATAGGCATTGGGCTCGCCCTGGTCGGCCAGCAGGTTGCGGATCATCTTGGCGACCCCTTCGGCGCCCTTGCCGAACACGCCCTCCGCCGCGCCGATCAAATCGTCCTCGCGGTAAGTGGTCGCGGGATCGTCGACACCGGCGCCGTCAACCGCTTCGCCCGCGGCCTGTTCGGCCGATTGCTCGGACCATTGCGGCTGGTCGGCATAGGTTTCTGCCGGGCCCTCGGCGGGCGCGGCCGCCTGCGGCGCGGGTGTGTAGCTCGGCGTCGGCGCCGGCTCGCCATAGACCGGCTGGTCGCCCGGCTGTTCGACGAGGTCGCCATCGATCGCATTGTTCGGATCGATCGTCTCAACCTGTGCGGCCAGCGGGGCGGCGGCGAGGCCGAAAGCGGCGAGCGCAAGGCCAAGGCGCGGCCAGTTGCGTGTGAATGTGGTCATCGATCCCTCCGTGTCGGCGGCGCTGGCGCAGACAGCTGCGCCGTGAGAAGAATCCCCTTTGAGCGCCCCGGCAATGAAACGGCGATGAACCGAATCGGAAATGCGGCGAAGCGAGTCGTTTCGGGGGTCGGGCGGTGTCCGCAGCCTTGCCGCAAAACTCCCCTTGATGGGCCGGGATACCGTGGCTATAGCGCGCCCCTCGCAACCGGCAGCGCCGGACCATGCGACATGCGGAGACGTGGGTGAGTGGCTGAAACCAGCTCCCTGCTAAGGAGCCATACCTGGTAACGGGTATCGAGGGTTCGAATCCCTCCGTCTCCGCCANTGGCTTCTCGGGCCGNNATCCGAATCCCCTCTTGAGAAAGGCGAACGTCCGTCCGGCGCGAACGCCGAACCGGTCGNTCAACCGGCGAGGATACGGCTGTGGGGAAAGAGGGATGCGGTGCGCAGGCACTGNNATCGCGCCGCCTGNGTTCAGCAAGACTGTCTGGCAATCGCGTCCCGGTGCCCCTCCCGCGCGGCGGCGGGCCGGGGACCGGGACACGCCCTGGCGCCTACGGCTGGTCGAAGAAGTCGACCTTGCCGGTGTCGAGGTCGTAATGCGCGCCGACGACCTTGAGCTTGCCCGCCGCCTGCGGGTCGAGCAGCAGCGGGTCGGTCGTGGTGCGCAATTGCTTGACCACGCGCGACACATTCGCGCGGATGGCGTTGTCCAGCATGTCGCCCTCGCTGCCCCGGACTTCGAGAACCGCGGGAATGATCGGTTCGATCATGCGGCCGATGCTGCCCGGGAAGGTGGCGTTGTCGTCGACGACTGCCTTGGCCGCCTTGACCGCGCCGCAGGATTCGTGGCCCATGACCACGATCAGGGGCACGCCCAGCTCTGCCACGGCATATTCGATCGAGCCCAGCGCCACCGTATCGACGGTNTTGCCCGCATTGCGGATGATGAACAGTTCGCCCAGCCCGCGGCCGAACAGGATTTCGGGCGAGACACGGCTGTCGGAACAGGTGACATAGGCCGCGAACGGCGCCTGTCCCTGTGCGATCTCGAGGCGGCGCTCGCGCCCGACAGGAGCGGCCGTCGGCACGTCGTTAAGGAAGTTGCGATTGCCCTCGATCAGCAGTTCGAGCGCCTGATCGGGAGAGAGCGCGGTCTTGCCGTCGACCACGGGGGCCAGCCGGGCGGGCTGCGGGGCCTGGGCCGCGGCCATGCCGGTACCGGCAGCCATCGCGCCGCCGGCCACTGCGGCACCGGCGAGTACATTGCGTCGAGACATCATGTTATGCTCCTTTGGTTCATGCGGTGAGGACGAGGAAACCGAGATAGCCGGCATACGCCGCCAGCAGGGCGAAAGCGGGCAGGCGCGACACTCCGCGGGCTGCGGTGAGGAAAAGGATGACCACCGCGCTGGCTACGACAAGGCCGATATCGAGCGGCAGCAGCCCTGCCGGGACCGCACCGGGAGCCATCAGCATCGTGGCGCCGCCGATCCCCAGAAGGTTGTAGATGTTCGAGCCCACGACATTGCCGAACGCGACTTCGGGCTGCCCCTTGCGCGCAGCGACAACCGAGGTGACCAGTTCGGGCAGCGACGTGCCGATCGCGACGATGGTCAGACCGATGAGGGTCTCGCTCAGCCCCGCGATCCGCGCGAGATCGATCGCCCCGTCGACCAGCAGGCGCCCGCCACCGACCAGCACGGCCAGCCCGATAAGCGTCAACATCACCGGCCGGGTCCAGCCATTGCGGGCGCCGTGCAGGCCTGTATCGGTCAATTCGAGTGCCTGCGCCCGATCGTAAGGCGCATTATGAACCACTGCAGGGTCGGCAAGGCGTTCCTCGCGGTAGCACCAGGCGATATAGCCGGCGAGGGCCGCCAGCAGCAGCACTCCGATGACCAGGCTGCCCACTCCGGTCAGCGCGAGCAGGAACAGCACCACGCTGCCGGCAAGCGCCACTACCGGATCGCGCCAGCGGTTGGTCGAGGCAATCGCCATCGGGGCCACCAGCGCGGCGGCGCCCAGTATCAACAGACTGTTGGCGATATTGGAGCCGACGATGTTGCCCCAGGCGATCGCGGGCGATCCCATGAGGGCAGCTTCGATACTGGTCACCAGTTCGGGCATGGACGTGCCGAGACCGACGATCACCACCCCGATGACCAAAGCGCTGACGCCCGCCTTCTCNGCCAGCGCGACCGCGCCGCGCACCAGCAATTCGCCGCCGAAAACAAGCGCGACCAGACCGAAGACGGTGAATAAAAGAGCAGATATCATATAGTAACGGTACCATCGGCCCGGCGCACAGCAAACCGGAGGACCAGGATGCCTGCCAGCGCCGAGACCAGCGATCCGCCCAGCACGCCGAACTTGACCGCGGCGATCTGTCCGGGATCGACGAAGGCGAGATTGCCGATGAACAGGCTCATCGTAAAACCGATGCCGGCAAGGCAGGACAGGCCATAGACGTGGCGCAGGCCCACACCCGCGGGCAGCGTCGCCAACCCGCTTTTCACCGCCAGCCAGCAGGCCCCGAATATCCCGAGTTGCTTNCCGACGACCAGCCCTGCGGCGATGCCGAGCGACAGCGGTGCGAGCAACGCGTCGATCCCGGCCCCGGCGAACGACACGCCGGCATTGGCAAAGGCGAAGATCGGCAGGATCAGGAAGGCCACCCAGGGGTGCAACGCATGTTCGAGCCGCTCGAGCGGACGTTCGTCGCCGACCGCGATGGGCACGAACATCGCGGTGGCCACACCGGCCAGCGTGGCGTGCACGCCNGACTTGAGAACGCAGATCCACAGGAATGCAGCGAGCAGGAAATAAGGAATCGACCGGGCAACACCCGCGCGGTTGAGCAGCAGCAACCCTGCAGCCGGCACCAAGGCAAGGGCGAGCGCGCCAAGGTTCATGTTCTCGGTGTAGAACAGCGCGATGATCGCGATCGCGCCGATATCGTCGATGATTGCAATCGCCAGCAGCAGCGCCTTNAGCGCGACGGGAACGCGCGATCCGAGCAGCGCGAGCAAGCCCAGCGCGAAGGCGATATCGGTCGCCGCGGGGATTGCCCAGCCCCGCAGGTTTTCCGGTGAACCGAGATTGAGGCCCACGAAGACCAGCGCCGGCACGACCATGCCGCCGATCGCGGCGTAGACCGGGAGCGACGCCTGTTTCCAGCTGCGCAACTGGCCGGTCACGATCTCGCGCTTCACCTCGAGGCCGATCAGGAAGAAGAACAGCGCCATCAGCCCGTCGTTGATCCACAGCAACAGCGGCTTGTCGATCGCGACCAGACTGCCCGCGCTGAATACCACCGGGGTGGCGAGGAAGGCCTCATAGGCGGGCAGCAGCGCGGAATTGGCGATGGCCAGCGCCACCGCGGCAGCGACGATCAGAACGATGCCGCCCGCGCTCTCGCTGGCGATGAAGGCGCGCAAGCGCTCGGTGGAAGTGAGTAGGGTCATGGGAGAAGAGGCGACGGCCGGCTCCTGAGCTTGGTTGGGGAGGGGGAGTTCGGCCGCCGCCTGCGGGTCAGCTTGGGAAGCTGCGCCCGTAATAGTGGTTCTGGAGCGAGGCGATCTTGTCCTTGAGACGCAGCCTGAGGCGTTTCATTGCCTTGACGTCCTCGGTCGCGCCGATCGCCTTGGTGGTATCGATCAGCCGATTGAGCGCGCGATGTTCGCGCAGCATGCGGCGCAGATAGGGCTTCATGATCTTTTCATCGGGTGACCTCTTGGTCATGTCGCTCTCCATCGTTGTGTCGAGCCGATATGCGCGGTGCCCGCACTATAATCCAATTCGAATTCTTGCGCCGNACTCATAAGAAAAGCTAATGGGAGAGCATGGCTACTCTCAAGCAGATCGCGATCTTCGCGAAGCTCGCCGACACCGGCAATATGAGCGAGGCGGCGAACGCCCTTGCGCTGACCCAGCCGGCTTTGAGCCAGCAGTTGCGCACGCTCGAGACCAGCCTGGGGCTCAAGCTGTTCGAACGCGTCCCCAAGGGCATGCAATTGACCCCGGCAGGACGCGACCTGCTGAGCGCGGCGCGCAATGTACAGAATGCGGTGCGCGACTTCGATGATGCCGCCGACCGCGCGGCCGAACGCTTCGTGGGATCGATCCGTTTCGGAGTGACGCCAACGCTCGGCCCCTACCTCATGCCCAGCGTGATCAAGACGCTGCATCGGCGCTATCCGGGGCTGCGGCTGTACATCCGCGAAGGCATTCCCGACCAGCAGCACGCGGAACTGGCGGCCGGCGAACTCGACATGGTGCTTTCCCCCTTGCCCATAGCGGGCCGGGGTCTCGCCATCGAACCGCTGTTCCGCGAGCCGCTGCGCATCGTGGTCCCGCCCGACGATCCGCTGAACGAACGACCGCGACTGGCCGCTGCCGACTTCGCTGGCCGGACATTCCTCACGCTCGACCACCGTCACCACTACCACCGCCAGCTGGAGACTATCTGCGGACATCTGGATGCCACCGTGCTGGCCGATTACGAAGGCACCAGCCTCGACGCCGTGCAGCAGATGGTCGGCTCGGGCGTCGGGCTGGCGATACTGCCCGAACTCTACATCCGCTCCGATGCAGGCGGGCTCGATGTCGTCCGCATCGCCGAACCGGAAGGATGGCAGGAATATCGCAGCGTGGGCGTCGCCTGGCGGTCCTCCGCGGCCTTTGCCGAACTCTATACCGAAATCGGTGAAACCATCGCCGAAGAAGCGCGGATCCGCCTGTCGGGTGCCGGCCCCAGGGGCTAACCGGCCGGCGGATCGCAGGCGCCGCCCGCCCCGCCCTCGTCCGCNTGGCNGGCGCGCTTGGGGGCAGGATAGGGCAGGTCGAGGACGGTTTCGGCGCTCGATCCGCGATGGCGCACGGTCAGCCGCAAACCGTCCTCAGCAATTGCGAAGCCGATCGTCGCGCTGCTCGTCACCAGCGTTCCCTGCGGCGCTGCACCGGCATCGCTGCAATAGCTTTCCGCGCAGCTTTCGCAGCCTGCACCCCCCGCAGCTGGCCNGGCCGCAACCAATCCTGCGNAAGCGAGCCAGAGGCTAGTCTGCATGACGGGTTTCTCCGCCGTTCTGCACCACGGTGAATCCGCCCCCGCCCTCGGACGGACCGGAATAGGTGATCCGCAGACTGTTGTTGTCGCCGTTCTGCGTGATGCTGACATCGTAACCGCTGCCCGACTGAGTCACTTCGACCGCGTTCCCCGAACCTTGCTGCGTGACGGTGGCCCCCAGTTCGCTGCCGCGCTGGTCCCAGGTGATCGAGTTCCCGTCGCCCTGCTGCTTGAGTTCGGCCTGGAGGTTGCCATTGCCCTGGGCGTCCTGGGTTAGCTGCACCGTATTGAGATCTCCCGCCATCTGGACGTTCGCGGTCATGCCGTTCGCCGCGCCCGACTGGTCGATCGCGCCGTCATTTTCGCGGCCCGACTGCGCCAGCGAAGCGCTGCGGACGGTGCCCCCACCCGTTTGCACGATCGAAGCGATATTCTGCACATCCGCGCTCTGGTCGATATCGGCTTCGACCGTCCCCGCCGCAGGCTGCGCATTGGCCTGTTCGATCGTCGCCTCGTTGTTGGGNGAAGTCTGGTCGATGGAAGCGATCGTCCCGCCCGTTTCCTGGAAAATGCGGGCCATGTTGTTGTCGGTCCCACTGCCCGCCTTGATCGACGCTTNGCCGGCGGTGCCCGTGCCCTTCTGGCTGATCTCGCCTTCGTTGGCGTTGCCGTTCTGGTCGATCTGGGCTTTCAGCGCGGGCCCTTCCTGGGCCACGGTTGCGCGGCCGCGGCCACCNGGCTGGGTGACGCTCGCATTGCTGCCCGTGTCGCCGCCCCCGCGTCTCTGCTCGATCGTCGCGCGNTTCGCGCTGCCGCCCTGATCGATGTCGACCGTGTCGGTACCCGAAGCGGCATCGACGACCTGGTCGACCGTCGCCTCGTTCTCGTCGGTGTNGTCGGTCGACTGGTCGATCCCCGCGACGCTGCCGCCACCCGCGCCACGCTGACGGACGACCGCGGTGTGCGTGCTGCCGGTCTGGTCGATATCGGCCGAATTGTTGCCGCCCGCGCCGCTCTGCTCGATCAGCCCTTCAAGGCTTACCGAACCCGCGCCCGCCTGATCGATCTGCGCCTTGTTGTTCGGCGAATTTTCCTGCCGCACTACCGCGCTGCCATCGGTCCCGTTCTGGTCGATCGTGGTGACATTGCCCTTCCGGCCCTCCTGCACGATGGCAACTTCCGATTTCTCGCCCGCCTGCGCCACGCTGGCTTCGTGCGCTCCATCCTCGCCGCGCTGCGAGATATCGGTGGTGTTCTCGCCGCCATCCACATCGACGTCTGCCACGTTACCCCGGCCCGAACCGGTCTGCACCAGTCGCGCGCGGCTTGAGGGGCCATTCTTGATCGCGATCGACGCCTTGGCGCCGATCTGGGTCTGGCGCACCTGGCCCGTGCTGCCCCCGCCCTGCGACAGCGTGACATCGGCCAGCGTACCGCTCGCTTCCTGGACGATTTCGCTGCGATGGTCGTGACCCGCAAGCGTATGCGTCTGTTCCGCACCGCTGGCGCTGCCCGCGGGATTGGCGTGCTGGATGCCGACCGAGAAATTGGCATCGCCCTGCTGGCGGATATCGACCACGCCCTTGTCGCCGCGCTGATCGATATAGGCCGTGCTGTCGGTGCCCGCAGCGCTGTCATTGCCAAGGCGGATCGTCGCGGACGAGCCGTCGGCTCCATCACCCGCGTCGTCGCTCTGGTAGATGGCCGCGGCATTATCGACCCCGAGATAGGTGATCCGCGCCGTCGCCCCGCGCGCCTTCTGGAAGATGCCGCGGGCCGGGTCGGGCTGTAGCTGCCGGCCGGTGAACAGCTCGATCGCCGTTACTTCTTCCAACGTACCGGACTGGTCGGAGCGCTGGACGATTTCGGCGGTGCTGGNCTCCCGGGTCACCGCGTCGGCCTGTTCGACCAGCGACCCGGAGCCGCTTGCGCCGCCATCCTGCGCAGCTGCGGCTGATGGTGCACAGGCCGCATATCCTGCGCTTAACGCCGATACGGCTGTCGCCGCGGCCANGGTGTTGAGCTTCTTCATGGTTTCCTCCTTTGCAGTGGGAATCGCGGGCGGAGCCCTAATCCGCGTCGGATCGGTCGGCTGAGCCCGTGTCGTCGTGCTGGGCCCCAGTGCGCGGTGCCTTGTCGTCCGTGCCCGGATCCTCGTTCTCGCCGCCGTCATCGGCGAACAGATGGGCGTTGAATGGCTGGTCGACCTGCCGCTCCCAGAATTCGAGGCAGAAGGTTTCGAAGCGTCGGCCCAGCTCGAGATGCGCGCGCTCGTCCTCCCAGCCCTGCTTGCGGCCGAACAGCTCGTCGACGCGGTCGAATTTCGCGAGCCGCTCGGTGCATTTGGCCGCCTGTTCGCGCGCCAGGGCGACCACATCCGCCGGGCCGACAATGCCTGCGAAATACAGCCGCAGCAGGCCCGGCTCGTTCATCGGCTCGCGCATCCAGTTGCGCAGCACGGCTTCGCCCGCCGGGGTTACGATAAACGAGTGGCGCTGCCGCCCGATGCTGCGTTCCTCTTCCTCGTAAAGCAGCCCGGCCGCCGCGAGCCGCGCCATTTCGCTGTAGAAGGGGTCGCGCTCGCGATCGGCATAGGCGTTCCGGTCGTGCCGCCTGACGGTGACCACCAGATAGGCAAGCAGGACGAGGATGCAGGCGATGATCAGGATGATGAGCAGCATGGGGTTACTCCGCTTCGCTCTGGTCGCGGCGCTCGGCCGAATGCTCGTTCGCGACATCGTTCCAGAAGGTCAGGCAGGCACGTTCGAAGCGTATGCCCAGCCGGCTGGCNGCGAGCGCGTAGCGCCACTCGGGCCGGTTCACGAGCAACTGCTCGAGGCGTTCGTATTCGGCCTTGCGCGCGGCATGGATGGGGCGCCGGCTGCGNGCCACCTCGAGCGGGTCGTGCCGTTCGACGATCCCGGCGTAATTGCGCATCAGGAAGCCGGGATCGTTGGTCGGCTCGCGCAGCCACGCCCGCAGCCCGGCCTCCCCCGCCGGGGTTACCGTATAGGTGTGCGCCTCTTTGCCTTCGTAGTCCTTCTGCGAATACAGCAGGCCGCAATCGACCAGCTCGTCGGGCTCGGCGTAAAACGGCTGGCGATCCTGATCGAAATAGTTGTTGCTGTCGTGGCGCCGCAGGGCGGCGACGATCAGGCTGGCCAGGATGACCACGATGACCAGGATGAGGATGATCGTAAGCATGGCTGGGCCTTTCTCGCCTAGTTGCTGCGCGTCGGTTGGGGGGAAGCGGGTGTTTCGGTATCCGCAGTTGCCTGATCGGGCGCGGCGCCTTCGCTCTCGTCTTCGAACAGGGCGGCGACCGCCCCCTTCAGCGTGGGGCGCATCAGCACCCGGTCACCAAAGACGATGACGACCTGCTTGAGTTCGGGAACGCTGGACAATTGGGCGCCGAGCAGTTCGGACACGCTCGACTTGTCCGCCTGGACGAACAGCGGCTGGACATAGAGCACTGCATTGTCGAGCGGCACGGTCAGCAGCTTGCCACGCGAGACGCGCGAACCGGACTGCATTCGCAGCGTCATCCATGCCGAGATCCGCGGATCCTGATCGATCCGCGCCTGCGCCTGCGAGGGCCCGACAACCGTCGTGTCCGGAGCGAATTCGTAGGAGGTCAGCCGCCCCAGCCGGTCGCCGTCGCTGCCCCCGACCAGATAGCCCGACAGGACGTTGCGGCTTTCGGGACTGAACGGCTGGACGATCGCGAATTCGGCGTCTTCCTCGCCGGGAAAGCGGGTCTTCAGCCAATAGGGCCGCAGGTCGGCATTGCGCTGTTCGTGGCCGGGCCGCGCGCGTTCGCGGCGCAGCGAGATGAAATTGGCGTCCTGCGGGATCTGCCAGGCACCCTCGCGCGCATAATAGGCGTCGGGCGCGCGCATGTGATAATCCGCCCAGATCACCGACTGGATCTGGAACTGGTCCTGCGGATAGCGGAAATGCGCCCTGATCTCCGCGCTGGCTTCTTCGACCGGTGTGAAGGCGTCGGGAAAGGCGCGGCGCCAGGCCTGAAGCAGCTTGTCGTCCGGGTCGGTGACGTACAGCGTCACACTGCCATCATAGGCATCGACGATCGCCTTGACGCTGCCGCGCACGTAGTTCGCGCGCTGCGTGCGCCGTTCCAGCAGCCGGATGAACTCGGCCGGAATGATCCCGGAATCTTCCTGCTTGCCCTGAAAGACCTGCGACAGGTCGCCCAGGTTCACCCGCTTGGAATAGGGCATCATGTCGCTGGTCGTGTAACAGTCGATGACCCATTTGATCCGTCCGTCGGCGGCGACCGGATAGGGGTCGGAATCCACTTCGAGGAACGGCGCCACGCGCTTGACCCGGTCGCGCACATTGCGGTGGAACAGGATGCGGCTGTCGTCCCCCAGCAGCGTCGTCAACGCCAGCCGCAGGTCCCAGAACCGGGTCGCGAACAGCAGCCGGGGAACAAGCCCGTCGATCGGAACCCCTTGCCCGCCAGCGTAATCGTGCTTGGCGAAGCTGCGCCCTTCCTGCGGCCGGTCGAGTTCGATCGTCTTGGTCCCGACGATCGAGAACTCGGGCGAATTTTCGCCGAAATAGACCTGCGGATAGCGTACGAACAGCGGCCCCATCCCGGCGCTNGGCGCATCGCCCGAGAGGAATTTCGGCAGGCCTGCCGGAGTCGATTCGACCGCCGATGCCGACACGAGNCCGTAGCCATGCGTGTAGATCATCCGTTCGGATTGCCAGCGCCGCGAATGCTCGGGCAGGTTCTCGGTATTGACCTCGCGCGCCGCGATCATGACCGGCTGCAATTCGCCGTCGATGCGGTAGCGATCGACATCGATGTCGGTGAAATCGAAATAGGCCCGGAACGCCTGCAATTCGCGGAAATTGATCAGCAGCGTGGCCGGATCCCACAGCCGGAGCGATTCCAGCAGGCGCCGGTCGCCCGCAATCGCCTGCAGATCGCCCGTTTCNGCAATCGACGCGGTGCGGCGTTCGACCTGGTCGAGCGCGAAACCGTAGCGGGTGAATTGGAGATGGTCCTCGATATAGGGCCGCTCGCGTTCGAGCTCCTGCGGTTCGACGATGATCAGCTGGAACAGGTTGGGATAGAACCGCACGATCGAGAGGCCGACGAGGATCAGATACACGATGATCGCGGTCGGGATGATGTAGCCGGGTCGGCGGATGTTGACCTGGAACATCACGAAGCCGGCAACCACTGCCGCGGCGACGAATTTGTAGGCGAGCAGGCTGGCATTGGAATCGGTGAACCCCAGCCCGGTCACCACACCGCGCTCGGAATAGCTGAGCAGGTGCAATTGCAGCAGCATCCCCCACCCCAGCAGCGCCATCAATGCGAAGACGAGTGCCGACAAATGCAGATTGACCTGGAACGGCAGCATCGAATTGGGCGCCTGCGGCCTTATGCCGCCGAACACATAGCTGGTCAGCGCGGTCAGCAGCAGCACCACCAGCACGCAGACGAAAAGCCAGTGATTGATCGCGACATGCAGCGAGAGCTCGAACATGAAGTAGCTGAGATCGCGCCCGAACTGCGGATCGTTACGCCCCCACTGCTCNCCATTCGCCCACAGNATGTAGTCCTGCCAATGCGGATAGGTCTGCAGCGCGAGCAGCAGGCCGCAGATCAGCGCGATGGTAATCACGATAGGCCGGAAATAGGGTTCGGCCGTGCGCCGCCAGCTGTCCACGCGCCGCTCGTCTGCGGAAATGATCCGGTCGGCTCGCGCAAGCTTGTGCGCCAGCAGCATGTTGCCCGCGACCATTGCCGCCATGAACAGGAACGGCACCACCCCCATCCAGATCTTGGTCTTCACGATGGTCAGATAGACATCGAGATAGCCGATATCGTCGAACCACAGGACCTCGGTGTAGAAACGGGCGGAAAAGATGACCGCGAGCAGGAAAGCGGCCAGCCCCACGATCCAGTAGAACAGCGTGCTGGTCACACCGCCGAGGAGGAAGAACGTCGCCGCGCGGACCTTGGTGGAAGGGCGCAGGGTCATGACAGCTGCGGCGGCTTTCCCGCCAGCGCGACTTCGACCGAATGCGCGGCGCGGAAGATCTTGTCGAGGTCGGCCTGTTCTTCGACGGCGCGTATGGCAGCCCGTTTCACCAGTTCGGTCTGCGCGGCGATCCGCTCGCGCTGCTCGGCGCGATGCGCGGCGGCGCGGCCGACATCCTCGAGCATTTCGCACAGGCGCAGCATGACCGCCATGTCGCCCGGGCAGGTGTTCCTGAGCGGGGTGACGACCATGTCGAGATAGTCGCCGAAAGACCGCCGCGGCACCGCGATCCGCACGATCTCATCGTCATCCTTGATCAACCGGTCGCCCAGCCGGTGCTTGGACAATTGGACGAGCACGATTTCCGCCGAGCGGATCGATGCACGAGCAGTGGTGGGATCGTTGATGGCGCTCGAAACCGCGCGCAGGGCGATATCGACCAGCTGGGTCAGCCCGAAGGCGACATCCGCCTGGACGCTGCGCTCATGCCCGAGTTGCAACGACCGGATCACGCGCTTGCGCAAATCGCCCGTGGGATCGGGCTGCTCCCGGTCGGGATCCCGCGTCCACACCCACGCCAGCGCGGTATCCATCACCGCCTGGTCGCCGAGCAGGTAGGTGTATTCGATAACGAGGTCCTCTTTCTGCGCATAGCGCAGCAGGAGCCGGGGATTTATCCGCTGGATGATGCCCGAAGCCGGCGCGAGGACCGGCACCGCATGTGCCGGNATGTCGGGCAGTTNGGGTTTGGGGTCGTCGTCGGTGAGCGCTTCGTAATTGGCGGAAATCGANGCGACGGTGTGCTCTTCGACCTGCCGCAGCACCTGCTCGATCCGGACCGCGTGGACGATGTGGTGAATGAAATAAACGAAGGCGACAACGCTCGCGAGCGCAAAGAGGAATGCCAGCGTCACTGCGAATTGCGGAACGAACCCCTCCTTCTCGTGGATCGAGCGGAGCACCGTGAGGCTGTAGACGAAGGTGAAGATGAACACCGCCATCACGAACTGCGTGGCGCGGTCGCGAATGAATTGCCGCGGGACTCGCGGGGAGTATTGCGCTGCCGCGACCTGCAGCGCCACGATCGTCACCGAGAAGGCGATCGTGACCACGGTCAGCGAGGTGGTCGCCACGATCTCGACCAGATTGCGCGCTCCCACCGGGCCGCCCGTGGTCAGCACGCCGCCAAGGCTTGCGGAAGTGGTGAAGTCCAGCCGCGCGACCGATGCCGCAGTGGCGATCGCCCCGAAAATCGCCAGCATGGGCGCGATCCAGAAAGCGCGGTGGACCCGCATCCGCAGCCGTCCCAGAATGGCCGAATAGTTGATCGGTATTCTCATGGCTGCGCTCGCCGGGCGTGCAGCGCCTGGGGCCGTTGCTTGGGCCCGCGGTTGAGCAGGGCCGCCAGATAGGACGATCGCCGCGGGCGCAGGTCTTCGTCATAGCCGAGATCGTGGCTCACCGCCGCGACGAACGCGCGGGTCTGCCGATCGGCAAGGAACCAGTTGCGATAGCGGGTATAGGCATCGCCGGGACTACTGTCCGTGTCGGCGACGTCACCCAGCGCGTGGCATATTTCGCGGTAACGCATGACCGATGGCGCGCCCTGCAGTGTGTCGCTGCGCATCGTGGTTTCGAATTCGGCACGCGATACCGGCTGCGGTGTCGGCCCGACGGGCATCGGCACATAGGCTTCGCGCAAATCGCCCACCAGATCGCTCATTCCCGCGGTCAGCGCGCGCAAGGCCGGGCTGGTGTCGGACCGCGACGGCGATGGCAGGCAGTGGGTGAGCCCGTCAGCGATCCGGCCCAGCGCCTGCAGNGTCTTCGGCAGGCTNCGNCCGCGCTCNTGGGGCCGGTAGAAATAGACGATCGGATACCGGGCCAGGCCCTGGTGCATGCCGATCAGCCCGTCATGCAACCGCTCGAGCCAGCGTTCGAGCCCGTCGATATCCTCGGCGGCATAACGCTCGGCGACGATTTCCAGCGGATCGTCGCGGCCGTCCATTCGGTGGTGCAGATCGGCGACCACACGGTCGTAATCGAGTATCCGCCGGTGCACGCTGAGGAAGTAGGTGATCGAGAAAGTGAGCAGCACGCTGCCGAGCAGCGCCTCGAGCGCCACTGCGACCGAATAGGCCATGTTCGACGGGCTGATCTCGACGAAACCGATCGTCGAAAGCGTGACCCAGCTGAGCCGGAAAGCAGCAGCGAGGCTCGGCTGCGACCCGCCCCCGGTGATGAAATCGCCAACCGACAGGCCGCCGAAGAAGATCAGCGCGAAGGCGGTCACGATACCGCTGACCCACAGGACGATCATCAACGCGATCATCAGTGGTGCGGCCATGCTCAGCGCGCGCTGGGCGACCGGATAGGGCAGCAGTTTCGCGCAGTGGCGGCCTATCCACCAGAACAAACGGTAGGCGCGCGTCGAAAACAGGCTGCGCCCGTTCGCATCGAGCACGGTGAGCAGCGCATCGAGCACTGTCACTGCCAGTATCAATATGCCGATTACAGAAACGAGCATTGGCGGGCCTTGACCTCCAACGCCCGATTAGGGGGCAAGTTATGTCCGAACCCCTTCCGAACCTGCCTTTGAGATGCGGTAAAACAACAACCTCAAGATATTGATTGAAAAAGTTATGACTTAACCATCGCGATAAACGGCAATATTGTGAAGTATAGACTGGTATTGTTGACGCTATACGGCATCTAAGAGATAGTTATATCAGTACTAGCTTATTAACTATCGCCTGTACTTGCACAATATCAGAATACTTATCGCGGTAAACAAGTTTTGGATAATATCTGGTTTGCAGCCGTAAGTATCCGGAAAGGTTTTTTTAAGCCTGAGCGGAATTGAAATCTCAAACTTCCCGTTCGGCTGATAACAGGGTCTGTGCCAGATGCTGGTAGCCGGACCATAGCGCCGTCATGCCGGTTCCTGCCCCCAAGCACCGGTCGACGATACCGCGTGCGCCTCCCGTAATGGCAATCGCATGCAGTTCTTCACCGTGAGGATCATCGACGCAGCGGCCATCGGCAAGGTGACGCACCCAGGCCGCAAAACCTGCAGCGATCGCGTCGCAGGGCAGGCTGCGGCGTGTCAGGACGGCTACCGTGTCGAGCCAGCGCTGCGGGATCTTCTGCGAACCATCCATGGCGATCTGGTCGAGCCGGTGCATTAGCGCGGGGTCGCCAAAGCGCTGCATCAATTGGCCGGCATAGGCCGCCAGATCCTGACCGGGTGCGGCGGGGATCGTCGGGANCGCTTCATCGCGCATCAGCCGCTCGGCAAGCGCGGCGAGGCGGGGATCGGCGACGGCNTNGTGGACATAGGTATAGCCNGCCTCGAGNCCGCAATAGGCNAGCAGCGAATGCGCTCCATTGAGCATGCGCAGCTTGGCGGTCTCGAAGGGGGCNACNTCATNGACCANNTNCACNCCGTGGNNNTCCCANTGCGGNCGNGGNCCNGCAAAGTCGTCCTCGATCACCCATTGNCTGAANCNNTCGGTAAANACCGCNCCGGCATCGCNCATNCCNAGGTGNNGNTCGAGCNCNGNCAGNNCNTGCGGCGCCGCTGCGCGGNACGATGCGNTCGATCATCGTCGACGGGACACGGCATTCGCGCCGGAACCACTCGACCATGTCGGGCATGTCCGCCGCCAGCCACTGCTCCATCAGCCGCGCCAACACCTTGCCGTTTTCCGCCAGATTGTCACAGGGCAGGAGCGTGAGGCCGCCCAGCCCGCGCGCGCGGCGCTCGGCCAGTCCTTGCGCCAACAAGGGATAGAAGCTGCTGCGTCCCGCGATGAGGTCGAGCCCGCCGTCAGGGCTGCGCGCATAGCCCTTCTCGGTGACGGTGAAGCTTGCGATATGGCAGGCCGGATCAGCAAGCCGGGTAACTACCGCCCCGGCCTGATCGGGGGCGTAGAGCACTTCGCGAACCGCCCCGATAACGCGCGTTTGCGCAGCATCGCCCNGCCGTTCGGTCAGCGTATAGAGCCCGTCTTGCGGATTGAGCTGCCGGGCGACGTCGGGCGAGCGGAGCGAAACGCCGCATATGCCCCAGTCGCGGTCCCCCGCCGCCATCGCGCAATCGGTATACCAGGCCTGATGCGCACGGTGGAACGCCCCGATCCCGAAATGAACGATGCCGATCTTCTGCGCGTCCCGGTCGTAAGAGTATATACCGACATCGGCAGGCAGGTGGGCCAGCGTATCAGGCCCGAGCCTCACAGGCGGTAGGCCTGCTTCGCCAGAGTATAGGCGAGGTCACGGGCGACCTCGGCGGCCTCCCAGTCCTCGATCCGGTGNTCGGCGACAAGCTGCGCAAGAAAGCCGCAATCGACCCGCCGGGCGACGTCGTGCCGCGCGGGGATCGACAGGAAGGCGCGGGTATCGTCGTTGAAGCCGACCGTGTTGTAGAAGCCGGCGGTCTCGGTCGTCATCTGGCGGAAGCGGCGCATGCCTTCAGGGCTGTCGTGGAACCACCACGCCGGGCCGAGCTTGAGGCACGGATAATGCCCCGCCAGCGGCGCCAGTTCGCGCGCATAGGCGCTTTCATCGAGCGTGAAGAGGATGATCGACAGCCCCGCCTCGTTCCCGAACCGGTCGAGCAGCGGTTTGAGCGCCTGCACATAGTCGGTGCGCGTGGGGATATCCGCCCCCATGTCGCGGCCGAANNGNGCGAACAGCTGGTGGTTATGGTTGCGGAAGCTGCCGGGGTGGATCTGCATCACCAGGCCATCGTCCANGCTCATCGCCGCCATTTCGGTGAGCATCTGCGCNCGAAACAGTTCGGCATCGGCGGCGGAGGCGCCCCNGTGCTTCACGCGCTCGAACAGGGNCGCCGCATCGGCATCGGACAGATTGGCAGTGGCTGCGCTGGGGTGGCCGTGATCGGTCGAGGTCGCCCCCATNGCNGCGAAGTATTCGCGCCGCTGGCGGTGCGCGGCGAGATAGCCCGGCCATGACAGCGTATCCTCGCCAGTGAGGTCGCCGAATGCGCGCAGATTGTCGGCAAAGCCTTCGAACTCGGGATCGACCACCGGATCGGGGCGATAGGCGGTAATGACCCGGCCACCCCACCCGCTGNCNCGAATGGCGCGGTGATGGTCGAGCGGGTCGAGCGGGCTTTCCGTCGTNGCGAGGACTTCGATGCCGTAGCGGTCGAACAGCGCGCGCGGGCGAAAATCGTCCTGCTGCAGCTTCTCGGTGATCGTATCGAAATANNGATCGGCCGTGCCCGCATCGAGCCGCACCTCTATGCCGAAGGCCTCGGCGAAGACCCAGTCGAGCCACATCCGCGAAGGCGTGGCGCGAAACAGGTGATAGTTNTCGGCGANGATGCGCCACGCGGCACGNGGATCGGCCNCGCCTCCCCCGATGNCCAGATCCTCCAGCGCAATCCCCTGCGAATACAGCATACGGAACACGTAATGGTCGGGATGCAGCAGCANTTCGGTCGCATTGCCAAACGGCTCGTCATGAGCGAACCACGCCGGGTCGGTATGCCCNTGCGGGCTGATGATCGGCAGATCGGCGACATCGGCATAGAGCTCGCGCGCAAGGGCGCGGATGCCCGGCTCTGCCGGGAACAGGCGATCCTCATGCAGCTCCAGGGGCGTGCTCATTCTTCTCTCCCGCGACGAACTATGGTAACCGGTGTCAATAATGGGTTCTGCCGCTTACCGGAGAGGAAATCAACCGGCGAGGCAGGGGGATAAGGAGCGACGTGCAATGACCGAGGCCGACAGCGCTTCCGCAGGGATGAGGTTGCCCGATGTCTGGCGCTCGCACCTGGCCGATGGCGTCGGCGTCGCACTACGCGATCACAAGGCCGGCGAATGGATCGAACTGGACGGGATCGTCCTGCGGTTGCCCGAAGCGATCCCGAGGGGCCATAAATTCGCCCTCCGCTCCCACAACGAAGGCGAACCGGTCCTGCGCTATGGCGCCCCGATCGGCCTTGCCAGCCAGCCGATCGCAGCGGGCGAGCATGTCCATTCGCACAATCTCGCCACCGCGCTGGATGGGGAGATGGAGTATGGCACATTTGCGCCGCCTGCGCCGAGCCCGGAAGCCTCCCCGCCACTGGGCAATTGGCAGGGATACCGGCGCGCCGACGGGCGCTTTGCCACTCGTAACGAGATCTGGCTGCTGCCCACCGTCGGCTGCGTTGCACCACTGGTGGAATTGGTGGCGCGCGAAGCNAACGCAATCCATCGCGGCAGCGTGGATGCAATCGTGGGGTTCGCTCACCCGCACGGCTGTTCGCAATTGGGCGACGATCTTTCGGGCACGCGCGCATTGCTGGCCGCGCTGTGCGACAACCCCAATGCGGGCGGCGTGGTGCTGGTGGGGCTCGGCTGCGAGAGCAACCAGCTCGATGACCTTGTTGCCAGCGTCCCCGAACGTAGCCGCGCCAAGCTGCGGCTCGTCCGCGCGCAGGACCCGGGCGACGAGCGCGAACGCCTGCTTGCGCAAATTGCCGATCTGGTGCCTGAACTCGCTCCGGTAATGCGCGAAGACGCGCCGGCGAGCGCGCTGACCGTGGGGCTGAAATGCGGCGGGTCGGACGCGCTGTCAGGGCTGACTGCCAATCCCCTGCTCGGTCGCTTCAGCGATCGTCTCGCAGGGTCGGACGGCAGCCTTGTGCTGACCGAAATCCCCGAGATCTTCGGCGCCGAGGAAGCGCTGTTNGCGCGCGCCGTNTCACCGGAGGTTTTCGAGCAGGCAGGCGNGNTGGTGAACCGCTTCAAGCGCTATTTCCTCGACCAGGGCCANCCGGTTTCGAAGAACCCCTCGCCCGGCAATATCGCGGGGGGGATCACCACGCTGGAAGAAAAATCGCTGGGCGCGGTGCAGAAGGGCGGCTGCGCCCCGCTGGTCGATGTGATCGACTATGGCGGCACTGTATCGCGGCCGGGCCTGACGCTGCTCGAAGCGCCGGGCAATGATGCGGTCTCCTCCACCGCGCTGGCCGCGGCGGGGGCGACCCTGGTGCTGTTCACCACCGGAAGGGGCACGCCGCTCGGCTTTCCGGTGCCCACGGTCAAGATTTCGTCCAACACCGCACTTGCGCAAACCAAGCCGGGCTGGATCGATTTCGACGCAGGCCGCGCGCTTGCCGAAGGGGTGGACGCGGTCGATGCCGCCTTTGCGGATTATTTGCTCGCCATTGCCAGCGGCGAGCCCACCGCCGCCGAACGCAGCGACCAGCGCGTNATTTCGATCTGGAAACGCGGGGTGACNCTGTGATCANCNGCCGAATGCCCCCGGNAGCCAGAGCGAGAGCGCAGGCACGAAGGTAATCACNACCAGCGCNGCAATCAGCGTGAGATAGAACGGCCAGATGGTCTTCACCAGCGCGGTCACGGGGATCTTGCCCACNGCCGAGCCGACNAACAGCACCGAGCCGACCGGCGGCGTGACCAGGCCGATGCCCAGATTGAGCATCATGATGATCCCGAAGTGCACCGGATCGACCCCGACATCCATCGCCACCGGCAGGAAGATCGGCGTGGTGATGACGATCAGAGGGGCCATGTCCATGAAAGTACCCAGCGCCAGCAGCATGAGGTTGATGATCAGCAGGGTCAGGATCGGATTGTCGGTCATCACGCCGATCAGCGCGCCCATCGCGGCGGGCACTTCGAGCAGCGCGAGCGCGAAGCCGAAGGCGGTGGCGGCAGCGATGATGAACAAGACCATCGCAGCGGTGCGCACCGACTTCCCGGCGGCTTCCCACATGCCCTTCCACCCCAGGCTGCGATAGACGAAGGTCCCGATGAGCATGGTGTAGATCACTGCGATAGCCGAGCTNTCGGTAGGCGTGAAAAACCCGCTGAGGATACCGCCCATGATGATCACTGCGGTCATCAGACCGGGGATTGCATAGGCGCTTGCGAGGATGAACTCGCGCCAGCCGGGGAAGCGGCCCAGCGGCAGTTTGCCGCGCTTGGCCACCAGCCACGCTACCAGCATCAGCATCAGGCCGGTGAGCACGCCGGGGATGACGCCGGCAAGGAACAGGTCGCCGATCGATACGCCGATCCCCGAGGCGGCGGAATAGATGATCATATTGTGCGAAGGCGGGATCAGCAGGCCGACGATCGCCGCGGTAACGGTGACGTTGACCGCATAATCTGCGGGATAGCCTTTCTCCTTCATCAGCGGCACCATGGTCGAGCCGATCGCCGAGGCGCTGGCGATAGCCGAGCCGGACACCGCACCGAACATCATCGAGGCGCCGACATCGACGATCCCCAGCCCGCCGCGCACGCGCCCGATGGCGGCATCGGCCACGCGGACCAGCCGGTCGGCGATCCCCGCGCGGTACATCAGGTCGCCCGCGAAGATGAAGAAGGGGATCGCCATCAGCGTGAAAACGCTGATTCCCGCGGCGACGCGCTGGACCGCGACGATGGGAGGGATATCCATCGCGAGGAAACAGGCNAGCGCCGCCGCGAGCAGGGAAAAGGCCACCGGTACGCCGATGACGAGCATGGCGAAGAGCACGCCGAACAGGATCAGCAGTTCCATCAGCCGCGCTCCCCTTCCCCGGCATCATCCGCCGGATGACGTCCGGTCAGCAGCTGNGGCAGCGCGAACCATGTCATCAGCAGTCCCGAAACGGGCAGCGGCACATAGGCTACGGCGCGGCTGACGCCGAGCGAGGGTACGACATTGCCGCGCACCGCCCAGCACAGCTGCGCGCCGTAAACNAGCAGCACCAGACCGATCGCGGCAATCACGAGCGCGACGATCCGCAGCAGCGGCCGCGCGCGGTCGCCCAGTTTTTCCTCGAGCAGCGCGATGCGGATATGGAAGCCTTCGTAGACGCCCGCGGCGGCGGCAAACATCACGTACCAGATCATCATGATCAGCGAAGCCTGTTCGGTCCAAGACGGGCTCGAGTTGAGCACGAAGCGCCCGAACACCTGCCAGCCGATGATCGCGGTCATCGCCAGAAGCCCGATCGAACCGAAACCGATCAACCAGCGCGATAGGGTCGCGGCCATAGTCATCCTTCCCTCATGTCGCGGATGCGCCGAACGATGTCCTGCTGCGCGGGTGTCGTAATGAATTGATCCCACACCGGCCGCATCAGCGCGGCGAAGGGTTCGGTATCGACCGTGTTCACGGCAACGTCCGACGCGGCGACCGCAGCTTTGGCTTCGTCAACGCGAATGTCCCACAAGCGCCGCATCTCGACCACCGAAGCCTTGGCCGCCTCGCGCACGAGCAGCTGGTCCGCACGCGACAGCCGTTCCCAGCTCGCCTTGCTCATCACCAGCGCCTCGGGGGTCAGCAGGTGCTGGGTCAGGCTGAGATAATTGGCGACTTCGTAATGGCGCTCGCCCACGAANGTGGGCCAGTTGTTTTCCGCGCCGTCGATCACGCCTTGGGCAAGCGACTGGTAAATCTCGCCAAAGGGGATCGGCACCGCATTGGCGCCCAGCGCATTGACCATCGCGATATAGAGGTCCGATGCGGGCACGCGGATCTTGAGCCCGCGCAGATCCTCCGGCGTGGTGATGGGGCGCCGCACATTGTAGAAACTGCGTGCGCCCGAATCGTAAATGCACAGGCCGATCAGATTGTGCGGTTCGAGCGAGGCCATGACTTCGTCGCCCACTTCGCTGTCGACCACGCGCCGCATATGCGCGACCGAATCGAATACGAAGGGCAGGCAGAAAGGCAGCGTCATCGGCTCGATCGAGTTGAGCGGCGCGAAGTTCACCCGGTTGAAATCGATCCCGCCGAAACTGGTGATCTCCAGCGTATCGGTCTCGCTGCCGAGCTGGCCGCCGGCGAACATCCTGATGCCCAGCCGGCCGCCCGTTTTCTCATCGAGATAGCGGCCCATGAACTCGACCGCGCGTACGGTCGGGTAATCGCCCGGATGCGCGTCGGCGCCGGTCAGNAGCCCCGACATCACCGGTTTGCAGCCGGGCAGGATCGCGCCTGCCCCCAGCACCATGCCGCCGGCCAGCACNCTTCGCCGCGACAGCGCCATGCGCCCGTTCGTCATGTTTCNTCCGCTCCCCGTCATTTTGTTCAATCTTCGAGCGCGGTGAAGCGGAAGTCACGGAATTTCGCCTCGCCCGGCCCCGCCGCATAGAGGCCGGGCCGCAGCATCAGGAAATCGCCGCGCACATTGTGGTGGTATCCGGAGACTTCCATCCCGCGGTCNAAGCGGTGCCAGGTTTTCCCGCCATCCCCGCTGGTATCATAGGTGACGATGTGGCGCCGATTGGTCACGCGCATCCGCATCCGCCCACCATGCGGATTNGCNGGCCTTGCCCGCTCGCGGCCATATTGGTGCGTGACGAAGCGCTCCGCATCGAAACCCAGCCCGCAATAGAGCTTGTCGTCATAGAACAGGATCAGCCCCGCCCGTCCGCCGGGCGCGAGTTCGATATCGCATTCGAAGCGATAGGATCGGTCGCCTGCGGTCAGCAACAGCGGCGAGCCGCTGGACGGCGCCGCGCCCTTGCCCTTCAGCCGCAACACGCCGTTGCCGCTGGTCGCCCGCGCCGCTTCATCGGCGTCGGGCTTGAAGAAGGCCCATTTGCTGCCCAGCGCAAGCGGGGCGGAGAAATNGTCGGTCAGCGGCATGCCATGCGTGACCGCNGCCCCGCCGCNCGGTTTGNCGATCGGTGCNGACAGGTCGCCGCCGGTCATGCGGAACCACCCGTCGGGGGTGAATTCCACCGGATCGAGCAGGCATTGGCGGCCAAGCGTCCAGTAGCCGTTTTCATAGCCGTGATAGAGCGACCACCAGCTGCCATCGGGCGCTTCGACCAGCGAGGCATGGCCGCGCGACCACCAGGCTTCATCCCCGCTCTCGGTNCGNACCAGCGGATTGCCGGGATGATGCTCCCACGGACCATGGAGCGAGCGCGAGCGCGCGGCGATCACCATGTGGCCGGTCGGCGGACCGGCGGTGCCGCCCACGGCGGTGATCATGTAATACCAGCCGCCGATGTGGTGGATCTTCGGACCTTCGGGCGAAAACCCTTCGACGATCCAGTCGGACGGATAGCGCCANGGATCATAGACATGCTCGACCGCGCCGGCGAGCGAGAGATTGTCGTCGGACAGGCGAACACGGTCGCCGCCCGACAGGAACAACCAGCGGCTGCCGTCTTCGGCCACGGCATGGCANGGATCGATATGGTTCGGCAGGCCGAGCGGGATCGGATCGCTCCACGGCCCGGTGATATCGTCCGCCCAGGCAACGAAGATGTCGTTCTGCGGCTTGGCCTTCACCGGGATGTAGAGGAGGTAGCGGCCCTTGTCCTTGTGCAGGCTGGGGGCCCAGACCGACCCGATATTGCGCGTCAGCGCGGCNTCGAGCGGCCGCCAGTTCACCAGGTCGCGCGAATGCCAGATCGTCAGACCCGGATAGGCGTCGAAGGTGGAGAAGGTCATGTAGTAATCGGCGCCATCCTTGAGGATCGCGGGATCGGGCCGATCACCCGAGACCACCGGATTCAGGAAGGTGCCATTGCCNAGATCGGGNACNCGCTGNTTGTCGAACCCGCGGCGATAGGTCTGCAACGAGCCGCCGGAACTGCGTTTTGTGTGGGTTCGCGCAGCGAGGGGCGCTGTAAAGACGGGCGAGAATGCGCACATTCCGGCCCCGGCGACACCGACCAGGAGATCCCTTCGGCGGATAGTCATGCAAGCTTCCTTCTTGCGGCCCAGGCCAGCCAGAGCTCGGGCCAGTTTTCCACCGGCTTGCCTACCGCCCTGCGCAGCCCGAACCCGTGTCCGCCGCTGGCGAACAAATGCGTCTCGACCGGCACATCCTGTGCCTTGAGTGCGGACCGCATCCGCAGGCTGTTTTCCACCGGGACCGAGCCGTCGTCCTCAGGGTGGAGCAGGAACATTGGCGGAGTGTCCGCTGCGACGTTGTGGTCCGGCGAATGCGCACGCTCGCGTGTGGCGTTGGCCCCCTCGCCGATCAGCAGGCGGCGCGAACCGGCATGGGCGATCGCGGGATCCATGCTGATCACCGGATAGATACAGGCCGCGCCATCGGGACGGGCCGAAAGCGCGTCGGCTGCGTCGCCCGGACGGTAGGTTTCCTTCGCGAACCGCGTGGCAAGATCGGCGCACAGATGCCCGCCCGCGGAAAAGCCCATGGCGCTGACCCGCGCCGGGTCGATCGCGAAGCGGTTCGCCTGCGCGCGAATGAGCCGCATCGCACGCTGCGCATCGCTGAGCGCCACGTCGGGTCCGGCCGCCCAACCGTCGCCGGGCAAACGATAGAATAGCACGAAAGCGGTGATGCCGCGGCCGGCAAGCCACCGGCCCATTTCATGCCCCTCCTTGTCCACGACCACATGGCGGTATCCGCCGCCCGGCAGCAGCAGGACGCTNGCCCCGGTGGGACGTTCGGGCTGGAATACGCTCACACGCGGAGCGGTTATCCCGGCGACCGCGCGGTCCTGGTAGGACGGGTCTGCCGCCCGGTCGGTGATGCGTTCCAGCGGCGGCCGATCGGGCAAGCCGGGCGCGCCCCCCGGCCAGAGTTCAAGCGCCGCGAGTTTCGCATCTGCAGGGTTGCGGTCGGCGCGCGCAGCCGCCCCGCCGGCCAGAACTCCCGACAGCGAGAGACCCGCGACGAGAAGCGACCGTCGATCACTTCTCATACGCGGGTCCTCTTTGTCGTCACGCGCTTCGGGTCAGTATTCGAAACGCACACCGGCCATGATGATGCGACCGAAGTGGTTGTTTTCGTAGTTCCGGCGAGCGACGTCGTCGGTCCAACGGAAACGGTAGTCGTCGGTCAGGTTGTTTCCGTCCAGCGTCAGCTCGATGAAGTCGTTGAGCTTGTAGCGGATCGCGGCATCGAGATTGAACGACGAACTGAAGCCTTCGAGGAAGTTGCCATTGCCGCTGCCGCCGGCGTTGTATCCGTCGCGATAGGCGGCCGAAACGCGCACCGACAGGCGCCCGTCGTCATAGTACGCGGTGCCGTTGGCGGAGTATTTCGAAACCCCTGCGAAGGTTGTTTCGAAAGTCTCGCCCTCAAACTCGATTTCCTGCGAGCTGTCGACATAGGTGACGTTACCCAGCACGCCGAAGTTCGACAGCGCACCTGCGGAAAAAACGGAGAACGGCAGGTGCAGGCCGAGCTCGAGCCCCTTGATCGTGGCGCCTTCGCCATTCGTCGTCGACCGGAANTCGAACTCGCGGTTCGGGTCGGTCCCGTTGACGATGGCATCGTAGGCCGGCGTNCCCGAAGTCAGCAGCGACAGCGGCAGCCCGCTCTGCGCATAGGTGATCTGCTGCGAACTGCCCACCGGGAAGCTTTCGACCTCCTTGATGAAGCCTGCCAGCGAGAGGATCGCACCCGGGGCGAAATACCACTCCGCGGAGAGGTCGTAATTCCAGGCCCGATAGGGTTCGATGAACGGGTTGCCGGTGGTGATCCGGAAGTTGAATTCATCGACCGAACCGCCCGGCGTCAGATTGCCCAGGGACGGGCGGGTGATAACCCTTGCGATGGCACCGCGGATGATGAAGTCGTCACTCGGGAACACATTCAGGTTCAACGCGGGCAGGAAGTCTTCATAAGTGCGTTCGACAGTGACGTACTGTCCGTTGTTGAACCCNTGCGAGGCCTGCTCGGTGCGCGCGTAGCGGGCACCGAAGTTACCGGTCACGCGCATACCCTGGTCGATTTCGAAGTCGGTCTGGAAATACCCCCCGGTGACCTTTTCCTCGACGCCGCGCACATCGCCCTCGCGGGTGACGGCCGGACGATTGTAGAGATCGAGGAACGCGATCGCCGCATCAAGGTCCGGCACGATCCAGCTATTGGTGTTCCCCGCCGGCTGACCGGCATCGCCCAGTTCGAACAGTTCGGCGAGGTCGCCCGTGACCGGAGCGCCATAGGCCCCCGGAGCGCAGGTGAAGACCGAACAGTACTGGCTGTCGCGACGCGCGCTTTCGGTCGCGTAATCGAACTGCCGATAGAACGGACCGCCCGAAAGCTTCAGGCCTTGGGTCGGCTCCCATTCGAGATCGAATGCGACGGTCTTGAACTTGTTCTCAACCGAGCTCGGCCGGTCGCGGAATTCGGCAAGCTGAAATGCGCCCGGAGTGGTGACATCGGATTCGAAGGTCAGCCGCGGGAATTCCATATCGGTGTAATCATAGCTGTATTCGCCATCGCGATCGTCGAAGATGATCGTCGTTTCGACCGGGATGGTGGCGTCCGACTTGGAAAAGCCGGCCAGCAGCGAAACGCGGAACGTGTCGCTGAACGCCTGCTCGAGCCGACCCGAAATCTGGTAGAAATCGGTTTCGCTTTCGCGGTGGTATCGCTCGTTGCGAACCCACGCGTTCTGCAGGTCCGCGCTGATCAGATTGTTGTCGCTGTCGATCACATAGTTCGACAGGTCGATCTCGTCCTCGTTCGAGCGCAGCAGCACTTCGCCCCAATATTCGTCGCGGTCTTCCTTGAAGTTGGAATAAAGCGCATTGAGCTCGATATCCGTTCGATCGGTCGGGCGGAACTGGATCGCCGCCGTTGCGCCCAGGCGTTCGCGGTCGTGATTGACCAGGCCGTAGCGCGGGATGCGCGGATGGAACGCCTCGCGCACCTCGACACATCCGGAATCGGCCGGATTGGCCGCGCAGTCGACGCCATCGACCGAACGGAAGGTCGCATTGTTCGCCCAGCGGACCGAATTGTTGCCCAGTTCGGGCGTTTCATACTTGGTCCAGGCCGCAGATGCGGAAATGCCGAAGGTCTCGTCGGCATTGTTCCACGCGAGCAGGCCCGCGACACGCGGCGCCAGATCATCGTTCAGATCGTTATAGCGCGCCTGCGCCGAACCCACGAGCTTCAGGCCCGCACCATAGGACAAGGGGTTGCCGGTGTTGAGATCGATCACGGCCCCCAGCGAGCCTTCGTCAAGCGCGGCCGAAGCGGTCTTGTTCACGACGATCGAATTGAACAGCTCGGATGCGAAGACGTTGAAGTCGAACGCGCGGTCGCGGTTGAACGAGGCGCCATCGACCGAGGTCGCGATCGTTTCCATGCCGTTGACGCGAACCCGCGTGAACTGCGCCCCGAGGCCGCGGACCGTAATCTGGCGGCCCTCGCCCGCATCGCGTTCGATCGCGACGCCGGGAATACGCTGGAGCGATTCGGCAAGGTTGGTGTCGGGGAATTTCGCGATGTCTTCCGCTACGATTACGTCGACCTGGCCGACCGCCTCTCGCTTCGCCGCGATGGCCGCATTGAGCGACTGGCGGAAGCCGGACACGATGATCACGTTATCGCTTTCGGAAATCTCGCCCGAGGCTTCCGAGGCCGCATCGCTCACCTCCTCGGCATCGAGCGTACCCGCGTCCTGCGCAAGCGCAGGCGTCGAAATTACCAGCGCGCTGCCAGCCAGCAGAGCCGCCTTCACGCTCCCCGTGGGAACCACAAACCTCATCGCATCCTCCTCCAAATTGGCACCGGTGTCTTTTTTGGAGAAGCGAAATAGCGGCCTTGGCCGCACCCCTCCCCGACACTCTGAATTCCCTCGACCCGGCTGTTTTGGTAACCGGTGTCAATTCTTCTTGCTCGATCTCGCCTTCAGTGTCAAGGATGCAATCAACGGAGAGGAAACGGTCATGAAATATATCGTGAATTGCCTGCTCGCGCTGTGCGTGTTTGTGATTGCTTCGCCAGTAGCGGTAAATGCTGCCGAACCGACCGACGGCGGCGCGGGCGGGCAGATCGTCCGCGTGACCACGCTTGCAAAGGATGGCCCCGGCAGCCTTGCCGACGCGCTTGACCGCGAAGGACCGCGGATCATCGTGTTCGAAGTCGGCGGCGCGATCGACCTCGAGAGGTCTTCGCTCACCATCACCCAGCCGCATGTCACCATCGCGGGCCAGACCGCGCCCTCGCCCGGCATCACCATCCTGCGCGGCGGGATCAATGTAAACACGCATGATGTCATCATCCGCCATTTGCGCGTGGCGGTGGGCAGCGACGGCCTGCCGAAACGCCACGGCTGGGAAGTGGACGCTTTCTCCACCCGCTCGGCGCACAATCTGCTGATCGAGAACAACAGCTTCTTCTGGGGTGTCGACGAGAACATGTCCGCTTCGGGCCCGCGCTTTACCGGAGATACGGTGGAAGAATGGCGCGAAGGCACCAGCCGTAACATCGTCTTCCGGTCGAACCTCGCGGCCGAGGGCCTGGCCGATTCGACGCACCCCAAGGGCGAGCATTCGAAGGGTTCGCTGATCCACGACAATGCCACCGGCATCGTGTTCGAACGCAATGTCTGGGCGCACAATGTCGAACGCTCGCCGCTGCTGAAGGGCGGGGTCGAGGCGCTGATGATCAACAATCTGATCTACGATCCGCAATATCGCGCGGTGCATTACAATCTGATGGATCTGGAATGGGCGGGCCACGCGCCGGTCGACGGCCGGCTTACCGCAGTGGGCAATGTCATGCGCGGCGGCAACAGCACCGATGCGGGCCTGCCGTTCCTGACGATCGGCGGTGTTGGTGATCTGCAATACTATGGCCGCGATAATGTCGCGATCGACCGTTACGGGAACGACCTGCCGATGTTCGGCCGCTATGGCCACACACGCGCACAGATCCTTCAGCAGGATACGCCGCTGCATGATCTGGACGGCTATTCGATCATGCCCAGCGAGGATGTCGAAACCGTCCTGCTCGCAACCTCGGGCGCGCGCCCGTGGGATCGCAGCGAAATGGAAATCCGCGTCCTCTTCTACATCGCCGAAGGACGCGGCGAGGTGATCGATTCGGAAGACGAGGTCGGCGGCTATCCGCAATTCGAAGCGACGAGCGCGCCTTTCATTGAAGCGGATTGGGACCTTGCCACCATGACCCCGAAGTCGGGCATCTGGCCAGGCCAGAAGGAAGGTGCGCAGGAGCATCTTTCGCCCCGCGACCGTGAGATGCGCGCCACCAATCGATAACCATGCCGGGGCTTTTTAAGAGGTAGGCGGCTTCGCGGCGGTATGTCTTCATGCGCGCAAGCCAGCCGCCAGCCGACTCGTCACGGACCGCCGCATCAGGTCTGCCCGAGTTGGGTCANCTNCCCGGCTGGATATAGGGGGCCCGCGCCCACAGCTCGCGCTCCCACCCGCGTGGATCGTTCTCGGTCGCGATGCTCTCTTCGCCAATCACCAAAGTCTCGCGTTCGGCAAGCGTATAGGGCCCCCATGATGGAAGCCCCGGCCTGCCCGTATGCGCCATGCCCGCAAAGGCAGTTATCATCGCATCGCTGACCGTGCGGGCGCGTGGCCCGGTTCCCGAATAGCTGCCCGGTGCAGCGAGCGTCCCGAAGACATAGGGCAGATCGTCGGTATGCGCCGCACCGCGCGTGGGATCGATCGGACTGGGCCGGTCNAGCTGGTAGACCCAGGTGGCCTGCGCCCCTGCGCGGGCGCGCGCATCGGCCTCGATCACCTGTCCGGGCCAGCTGCGTCCGGCGGTGGTCGCGGCATAGAAAAGCTGCTCGGGCGACCACTGCGGAAACTGCGCGCGATATTGCGCGACCACCCAATCCGCGGGCAAATCGATGCGGATCTGCGGGGCCAGCCGCTCGGCGATATTCTGCCAGTCGAGGCCTTGCACGACGGGCCCGTCACTGCGGATGAAGGCGCGCGTCTCGTGCCGCGTGTTGCCGAGGATCATCGGGATGTGCCGCGATTGCGGCGCGGCATCGGGCCAGAACGGATGGCGGTGCAGATGCAGCATATCCAGTGTCGGGCCGAAATAGAGGCTGCCCCCGAGCACCGGATCACTCGCCTCCAAGCCTTCGAGCAAGCGCTTATACGGGAGGGCAAGCAGGGCAGCGCCGTCTTCCGGCAACCCGAGATGGTCGAGCAGGGCGCGCGTTCGCCGCCAGCCATTGCCGGGCCCCTGCGCGGTGACCTGCTGTCCGCTCATTGTCGCGGCCGTGTGGAACAGTCCATCGGCTGCAGGCATAGCCATCAGCGTCGCGATCTTGGCGCCGCCGCCCGACTGGCCGAAGACCATCACGCGGTCCGCGTCCCCGCCGAAGGCCCCGATATGCTCGCGNATCCATTCGAGCGCGCAGATCAGGTCGAGCTGGCCCGCATTGCCGCTGTGGCGGAATCGCTCACCGAGCGGTCCCAGCCAGCCATAGCCGAACAGGTTGAGCCGGTGATTGNCCGTGACGACCACCACATCGCCCTCTTCGGCAAGCTTCGCCCCATGCGTCAGCGGGTCGGTGACCGAGCCCCAATTGTAGGCCCCGCCATGAAAATAGACCATCACCGGGCGGNGCGCGGAAGGATGGGCATCCGGCGTCCAGATGTTGAGGAACAGGCAGTCCTCGCTCATTGCCGGGGACATCGGATTACGCTGGGGGCACAGCGGACCGAACTGCGTCGCGGGCGTGGGCGCGGTAGGAACAGGCTCGCGCACCGGGCGGTCGAACCTCGCCGCGCGGGCATAGCGAATGCCGAGAAATGCGGGCACCCCGCTATCGATCATGCCGCGGTAGGCCAGAGCCCGGGGGTCGCCGCTGCTCCCTGCCGCCACCGCCGGGGCCGCAAGCCATGCGCCCCCTGCGAGGCCCCCGCGCAGAGCAGCGCGGCGGGTCATGCCGTCAGCGGCTGACATCGGCTCCTGCCGGAAGAAAGCTCTCCAGCTGAGCGCGCGTGACCGCGATCGTGTCGCCCGGAATACCGTGTTTCATCACCGCCAGCGACAGCCCTGTCTTGGCCATCTCCTGCGCGGACCCAACTTCCAGCCAGCGCAGCAGCACGCCCGCGGCGAAGGCATCGCCAGTGCCGATCCGATCGACCACCGGGGCGATCCGGACCTCGTCGGTCTGCCAATGGCTTTCGCGCAGGTCGACCCGGGCGGCGAGGCCATGCGTGGTCGAGCTTTCGATATGGCGCGCGGTCGAGGCGATCGCCGCCAGGTCGGGGAAGCGCGCGAAGGCGGCTTCGGCGGCTTCGCGCCGGCGATCCGGCCCGTCGCCCGAGAAGCTCTTGCCGAGCAGCAGCGAGATNTCGCGGTGATTGCCGATCAGGATGGTGGCCGCTTCGACCAGTTCGGTCAGGATCGCCTGCGGATTGCAATCCCAGGCATCCCATAAACTGGCGCGGTAATTGCCGTCGAAGCAGATCGGCACGCCTGCCGCACGCGCGGCGGCAACGGCTTTCTTCGCCAGCGCCACCCCGTCGGGGCCCAGCGCAGGCGTGATGCCCGAAAGATGCAGCAGCCGCGCGCCATCGAGCGCTCCGGCAAAGTCGAAATCTTCCGGCTGCGCCATGGCGAAGGCGCTTCCCGCACGGTCGTAGGTCACCCGCCCCCCGATCGGACCGCTGGGCGGTTCGAACAGATACAGTCCCATCCGGCCCGCTGCGCGGCGTACGAAGCGCTGATCCACACCCGCTTCGCCCAGCGCGGCGAGCGCGCGGAGNCCCAGNGGATTGTCCGGCACAGTGCTGAGCATCGCGGCAGGCTGGCCAAGGCTGGCAAGCGCGATGGCGACATTGGCCTCGGCCCCGCCGATTGCGAGCGCGAGAGTGTGCGCGCGCGCCAGCGGCGTCCCCGCCTCGGGCGACAGGCGCGCCAGCAGCTCGCCGAAACAGACCACGTGGCCCGATTTCGGCNNCGCGGTCATCGCGCCANCCATCCGCCATCGACCGCGAGGATATGNCCCTGGACATAATCCGCCGCGCGGCTGGCAAGGAANACCGNNGCGCCGCCGATATCGGCCGGNTCGCCCCAGCGCTGTTCNGGGATCCGCTCGAGGATCTGGCGATTGCGCGTTTCGTCCGCCTGGAGCGCAGCGGTGTTGTTGGTCGCGATATAGCCCGGCGCGATCGCGTTGACGTTGATGCCGCGCGGCGCCCATTCATTGGCCATCAGCTTGGTCAGGCCCCCGACGCCGGATTTGCTGGCGGTGTAGCTCGGCACGCGAATGCCGCCCTGGAAGGTCAGCATCGAGGCGATNTTGACGATCTTGCCGCGCTCGCCATCCTGCGATGCCCAGCCGGTCATGTGGCGCGCNGCCGCCTGGCACAGGAAGAACAGCGTCTTCAGATTGGTGTCCATCACGGCGTCCCANTCCTCTTCCGAGAAGTCGAGCGCATCCTCGCGGCGNATAATCCCGGCGTTGTTGACGAGGATATCGAGACGCCCGAGCTTGCCTACGACCGTGTCGACCACTTCGGTGACCGGTTCGATCGAGGACAGGTCGGCGGAAACGAGCTCGCAGCGGCGGCCCAGCGCGCGGACCTGTTCGGCNGTCCCGTCGGCGGGNCTGCGNCCCACTGCGGCAATATCGGCCCCGGCCTGTGCCAGCGCGATGGCGATGCCCTGCCCGATNCCCGTATTGGCACCCGTGACGAGCGCAGTGCGCCCCGTCAGGTCGAAGGGGGTGGTGGCCATGGTATTCACTCTCCCAGTATGGTGCGGTGGGGATCGCNCCGCGACGACGCGATCCCCTGCCCCCGGTGCCGGTTCATGCCGGTCATGCGATTCCCGAAGGGGTCAAAGGTTGNGCAGATAGTCGCTGATCGCGTCATCCTGCGAATTGGCGTAGAAATATTCTGCGAAGCGTTCGCCCGCGATCGCGGCGCGCAGCAGGTCCTGATCGACATTCTTCAGCACGGTCAGCATGTCATGCGTGCTGGCAGCCTTGAGGTCGGCGAGGAAGCCGCGGTTCTTGCGCATCAGTTCGGCCCGCTCGCGCGGATAGCCCGCGCCCGCTTCGTTTTCGAACAGCTTGCGATAGCAATCCTGCAGGTTGAGCTCGGCGGCCCAGCCGAAGCCCTTGGCATAGGGCATCGCGATCGCATTGCCGGCATTGATCTGGTTGAACAGGAAGGCATCGGTCGGGTCGATCACGAGGCCGCAGAACACGCCGGGCATCGCATTGCAGGCGAGCATCGACCCCATGCCNGTGCCGCAGCCGGTCACGACGAAATCGGCGGCCTTGGAATTGAGCAGGATGCCCGCCAGCACGCCGTTCATCACATAAGTCAGCGATGCGCTGTCTTCGGCGGTGTACATNCCGTAATTGAACACTTCGTGGCCGAACGGTTCGGCAGCGGTGTTGAGGGCATCGTAGATGAGGCCGTTCTTGGCGGCCTGGCTGTTCTCGGTGATGAGAGCGATCTTCATGGGTTCTCCCTGCCCGCAGTGGGCGCTGGTGCGAAATCGAGCGGCTCCAAANGTCCAGTTAGGAAACCGGTGTCAAAGCGCGTTGTATCCGCAAACCGGAGGCTATTTCAAGCGGCGGATCAGATTTTCTTGGAAGGCGGGGCGACCGAATTGCGCGTAACCAGCCGCGCGGGGAAGCACGATGGCTTGGCTTCCGCCGTATCGGGCGCGACGAGCTTGAGCGCGGCGGCCTTGCCCATTTCGCGGATCGGCCAGCCGACCGTGGTCATCGGCGGCCAGATATGCGCGGCGATGGGGGAATCGTCGAATCCCACGATCGAAAGATCCCGCGGGATGTCGACCCCCCGTTCGCGCGCCGCGTGGTAGGCGCCCGCGGCCATTTCGTCATTGCTGGCGAAAATCGCGGTGACATGCGGGTTCTGGTCGAGCAGCCGGTTCGCCGCCTCGACCCCTGAACTGAACCGGTAATTGCCCTGCACCAGCGCGTCGTCGGGCATTTCCAGCCCGTGCCGCGTCATGGCGGTAAGGAAACCCTCGCGCCGTTCGAAGGCAGAACGAAAACCCTGCGGCCCTTCGATCAACCCGATCCGCGTATGCCCGATCTCGACCAGGTAATCGACCACCCCTTCGACCATTTCGCGATCGTTCGACTGGACCAGTTGCTCCGCCTCGTCGAGCGCTGCAGATCCCATGCGAACATAGCCGCAACCCATCTCGCGGCACAGCACCGCCAGTTCGTCATTCTCGGAAATCGGCGGCAGGATCAGCACGCCGTAGAGCCGCTGCTGCTCGAGAAAATTGCGGATGTCGTCGAGCATGGTAGGCGAATGGCGATCGACCGGCCGCACCACCAGTGCGAATTCGGTGTCGCGGATGGCGTCGAGCACCCCTTCCTGGAAATTGAGCACGGTCTGCGCATTGGGATTGTCGTGCAGCAGCCCGAGCAGGAAGTTGCGCCGCAGCGCCAGGGCCCGCGCTTGCGGGTTCGGCGTGTAGCCGAGCTCGGCAATGACCTTCTCGACCTTTTCGCGCGTGGCCTGCTTGAGCAGAGGGGACCGGTTGATCACCCGGCTGACGGTTTTCTTCGAGACGCCCGCAACCCGCGCTACGTCGTTGATCGTAGGTGCCGGACCGGACTTTGCCATTTGTCGCAACCTTTTGCTGTGCGCCATCTTCATAGCCGCCGCCTCGGAAAATGGGAGGGCGCAGCTGAACGCTATCCGCAGGGCGATGGCGAAATACGTTTTGACACCGGTTTCCTTTTTCGTCAAAGACACCCTGCAAGTGGGATATTTCGAGAGGGGCCCCCATGAATTCCGCAGCCGGCGACATTGCACGCGCCTTTGTCGATGCCCGCCGCAACTGGAAGACCCTGGCCGAATATCCCGGGCGCCGGCCGACCGATCTTGCCGGGGCCTATGCCATCCAGGATGCCGCCCTCGAACAGTGGGATCGCCCGATCGGCGGCTGGAAGGTGGGCAAGATCAATCCCCCCGCCAGGGATGAACTGGGAGCCAATCGCCTGATCGGGCCCGCTTTCGCCGACACGATCAAACCGGAAGCCGAAGGCCTGGCCGAATTTCCGATCTTCAGCGGCGGCTTCGCTGCCATGGAGGCCGAATTCATGCTGCGGCTCGCCCCGCGCGAGGCCGCGCCGCCCACCTCCCCCGAACAGGCCATGGACTGGGTCGACGAGGTCCGCATCGGGCTCGAGGTGGCATCTTCGCCCTATGCGGCAATCAATCGCGACGGCCCCTGCGTGACCGTGTCCGACCATGGCAATAACGCGGGCCTGCTGCTGGGGCGCCTGGTCGATCGGGCAGACTGGTCGCGGCTCGATGAGGTCGGGGTCACGCTTGCGATCGACGGCGAGGAAAAGGGCCGTGCGACGACTGCGACGATGCTCGACGGGCCATTCGGCGCGGCGGCCTTCCTTCTGCACAATCTGGCGGAGCGCGGCATCGATCCGCAGGCGGGTTGGTGGATTTCGAGCGGCGCAATTACCGGGGTGCACGAAATAGCCGCTGGCCAGCATGCCACCGCGGTATTCGACGGGATCGGTGAAATTGCCGCGCGGGTGATCGCCGGGGACCGGGACTGACCCTGAGCCGAGAATGCGCCCGAACAGCGCAAACGGGCGCTATCCGGTAAAACCGTCGGCGCGGTAGATTTCCTGTCCGCGGCGGAAGACCACCAGCTTCTTCAGCGTAACGGGATGGAAGAAAGCCTCGATCGACTGTCCTTCCTTCGTCCGCGCATAGACTTCGTAACANTCGCCCTCGACCTGCATCTTGAGCAGTTCCCACTCTTCCAGCCAGGCTTTCTTCTTGAGCTTGGACATCTTCTGCCAAGCCTTCTGCGGGCCGGCATTGCAGGTCACGTCGCCATCGGCCTGCGCAGGCACTGCAAGGCCGAGTGCTGCGAATGCGGCAGCGGCAAGAGCAGAGCGTTTGGCGTTTTGGCGAAAGGTCATGCGATACTCCTCGATAGCGATTTCCGGCGCCGCAGCGCGAAACGTAAGGTCCAGGCGAGCNCTAGCGGCGCCAAGTGAACGAGTGCTGGCCCCCACTGCCAATCGAGCAGCAGCCAGTGGATCAGCGCCAGCAGGAATGCCGGGTACACCAGTCGCTGCCAGCTTTTCCAGCGGCGGCCCAGCCAGCGCATGGCCCGGTCGGAACTGATCGCCGCCGGAACCAGCATCAAGACGAGGGCGAGCCANCCGGTCCAGATGCCGGGGATAACCACTTCATCGAGCATCGCGGCGATCATCCGCATGTCGAGCACATAGAATACGAGGTGCAGCAGCGCGTAAAGGAATGCGGCCACGCCGAAATTGCGGCGGATCGCCAGCCAGCCGCGCAGGAAGCGGCTGTGCCCCAGCGCATCCGCCAGCGGACCGGGCAGCAGCGCAAGGATCATCAGCCGCACTGCCATCTCGCCGCTCGGATGGTACAAATCCATCGCCAGTGCCTCGCCGCTGGCGAAGCGCTGGATCATCAGCGCCGCCGGGATGGCNAGCNCCACCCACAGCAATGCCCGCCGCGTGCCGATCACACCTGGGCCCAGCGCCGCAGNAGATTNTGATAGACNTGGATCAGCCGGTTGATCTCGGGATCGTCTTTCGGCCGCTCGGGCGTCAGCCCCCTGATCGACTGATCGAGATCNTACAGCAGCGCGCGCGCCGGCGTATCCGCGACCGCGCTNTGGATCCAGGTTATCGCACAGATCCGCTGCCCGCGCGTCACCGGCGCCACCTGATGCAGGCTCGACGAAGGGTAGAGGACCATGTCGCCCGCCGCCAGCTTGACCGCCTGCGCGCCGAACTGCTCCTCGACGATCAGCTCGCCGCCGTCGTAGCTGTCCGGGTCGGACAGGAACAGCGTGGCCGAAAGGTCGCTGCGAATGGTCAGGTCCGCTTCAGGCAGGCGCATCAGCGCCGCATCGGAATGCGTGCCGTANTGTCCGCCGTCCTGGTAGAGATTGAACACCGGCGGCCAGATCTTCTCCGCCAGCGATGCAGAAACGAATTCCGGATGCTGGCCGAGCTGCCGCAGGATCGCATTGCCCAGTTCCTGCGCCAAGGCATCTTTCCGGGGGAGCTGGAGGTTCTGCTTTACAGCAATCGAGCGGGTACCGGCGGTTCCCGCCCCGTCCTGCCAGTCGGCAGCATGCAAGCGCTCGTGAAAGCGGCGCACTTCTTCATCGTTAAGCAGGTTCTCGATGATGGTCAGCATGGCAGTGTCGTCTTGTCGCAAGAGTGGAAGGGCGCGAGCCGAAGCCCGCGCCCTGCCGTATCAGAACTTGCCGGTGAGCGTCAGCGTCGCCCGGCGTTCGTCACCCTTGTAGAGGAAGTGACCCGAGCGATAGCCCGAGACGTAGTAATCCTCGTTACCGATGTTGGTCACGTTTACGCGGGCACCGAAATTCTGGTTGAAATCCACGCTCGCGAAGGCGTCGAAGGTCCAGTAATCCGGCACGCGGTAGGTGAAGATGTCCAGATTGCTGTCGTAGCTCGCCGCATCGTCAGGCTGGCCGGTGTACTGTGCGCTCTTGTAGGTCGCGGTGCCGCCGAAGGCGATCGCATCGGTGACCTGGTAGCGCAGCTGGCCGCTGAACTGCGTGTTGGCGAAATTGCTCAGCCGGCGGCCGATCTTGTCGGGGTCGTTCGAGTCGGTGATTTCCGAATCCATCACGGTCAGTGCCGCCTGCGCGAGCAGCTGCGGGGTGATGTTGCCGACCAGCCCGAATTCGAGACCGCGTACACGGTTCTCGCCGGTGTTAAGCGAGCCACCGGCGCTGTAACCGTCGCCGGCAGATTCGAACACGTCGCCCTTGGTGATCTGGAACGCCGCGGCAGTCAGGAGGACGCGATCGTCGAACAGGTCGGCCTTGACGCCGAGTTCGAAGCTCTCGCTGCTTTCCGGGCTGCCATCGCCGATGCCGGTACCGTCGTCGACACAGATGCCGCCGTAGCCGCAATTGCCGCCAAGATCGGATTCGCCGCCGTTGATGTTCTTGGCCGTGCCGTAGTTGAAGTAGACATACACTTCTTCAAGCGGCTTCACCCCGATCCCGGCATGGCCGTTCCACAGCGTATCGCTGTAGGTGTAGGGCGTGACCGTGCCGCGGCTGGTCACCACGTTGCTGTAGCTGAAGGCATCCATGCGGATCCCGCCATGGACCGACAGCCAGTCGGTGAAGTCCACCGTGTCCATCGCATAGACCGACAGCGTCTCGACCTGCCAATCGCTGTCGACACTGCCATCCGCGATCGTGCGCTGCACGATATTGTGGATTTCGTTCTCGCCGAAGATCACATTGCGGTTCTCATCGGTGATGCAGTAATTCGGGCTTAGTCCGCCGCGCCCGGCAGTGACGCAATTGGTCGCGCCGTTCGCGGTCAGGTCGTAAGTGCCATTGGCGACCTGGAGGTTCGAATATTCGGCACCCACGATCAGATTGTGCAGCACGGTGCCGGTGGCGAATTCGCCCAGCACATTGAACTGGTTGACGAAATATTCGACTTCCTGGTTGCCCTGGTGCGTGCTGAGCGTGACCGGAGCGTAGGTGTCCGTCGCCGGGTCGTAGGCACCGCCGCGAAGACCGGTAAGGACATAGCCATTGCTGGTTTCGCCGTAGCGGGTCGAATTGACGATCGTGAAGCCATCGAACGGCGTGATGTAGATGCGGCCGGTGACCGTATCTACATCCGAATCCAGGAAGTCGCCGTTCTGCGTGTAATTGGGCACGTCGTCCCACGGTTCGTAAACCGTTACATCGTCCGGGCCGGTACCGGTCGGCCGGGGAACGTAGCCGCCGAGATCGGGCGTATCGTTCGCCGTCAGGTGATAGTAGTCGAGCACCAGTTCGAACACTTCGCTGGGCTTGAAGGCGGCCGACACAGCGGCGCCGTAACGCTCGCGGTCGGAGAAGTTGCGGTTGGGCACTTCCTCGTAACCGTAGAGCAGGTTGGCACGCAGCGCGAGCGTATCGGTCAGCGGCACATTGGCGTCGAGCGTGACGCCGTAATAGTCATCGGTACCGATGCCCGCGTCCACCCGCGTGAACTGGTAATCGGTGCTGGCCTTCTTGGTGATCGAGTTGACTGCGCCGCCGGTCGAACCGCGACCCGCGAAGCTCGAGCTCGGCCCCTTGGTGATTTCGATCTGGTCGACCGCGAAAGTCTCGCGCGTGGTCATGCCCGGATCGCGCAGGCCGTCGACGAAGACGTCACTGCGGGCCTCGTGGCCGCGGATGATGTAACGGTCGCCGAAGGCGTTGCCGTTCTCGCCCGTACCGATGGTCACGCCGGGGACATTGTCGAGCACGTCGCGCAGGTCGGTTGCGCCCTGTTCCTCGAGCTGCTGTTCGGTCAGCACCTGGATCGTCTGCGGGGTTTCCGAGAGCGGCTTCACGCGGCGCAGATCACCCGAAGTGCGCGCCTTGTAGGGTACGCCCGGCTGGGCGTTGGGGTTAACGTCAGCGGTGGCGTCTTCGATCTGCAGCGTGTCGAGGACGACTTCGTCTTCGCCATTGGCATCCTGCGCCTGTGCACCGCCGGCAATCAACGCGGCCGACAGGCCCATCGCCGCAGCAGTGCCCCGTCCGGCACCGCGCAGGCTGAGCGGGCGGATCACGCCCCGGTTACGATCCCTCATGGTAAAACCTTTCTCTCATTTCGTGCGTAGTGAGTAGTCGATGGGAAGCGAGATCGTGACGCGGTCGCGCGTCATCGATCGCGGGAATCTGGGCAGCGGGGCGACGCGCTCCATCAGGTCGAGCGTGGCCTGGTCGAGCAGGTCGTGGCCACTCGATGTGCGGATCGAACTGCCGCTGATCCGGCCATCCGCATGGACGGTGAAGCGAACGGTGACGACGCCCTGCTGGCGGGCCTTCTTGGCCTCGCTGGGGTACCGCTTCTTGCGGTTGAGATGCGCGCTGAGCAGAGAATAATAGTCGGCTTCCTCGCGCTTCGCCTTCGGATCGTCGCCGGGGGTAGCCGCGGTTCCGGTGCCACTGCCCGCCGGTGTTGTCGCCAGGGCAGCGCGCGGCGGCGCGGCCGGGGCAGCGGGCCTCGGCGGCGGGCTTGCGCTGCGCTGGGCAGGAAGCGGCGGCGGGGGCGGCGGCGTAGCGACGAATTCGCGCGGCAAAGGTGCGTTCACGCGCGGCGCTTCGACGCGCGGCGGCAAGGTTTGCGGCGGGATGTAGTCGGCCTGCTGCTGGACCGGCTGCACAACGGCCGGCGCAGGCGCTGGAGCCGCCTGCGGTGGCAGCTCGACCAGCACCACCGGATCCTCGACCGGGGGTTCCACCGGCCCAGTGTTGACCAGGAGCACGCCCGCCAGCACGGCTGCATGGCCGGCGATCGCGAAACCGCCTCCCAGCATCCAGTGGCTGCGGCCTGCCCCGATATCGATCACTGCGCCGCTCCGGCGGCTTCCGCGCCGACCAGAGCGACATGGACGTAGCCTGCAGCCCGCAGGGCGTTCATGGCCTGCATGATCTCGTCATAGGTGATCGCCTTGTCGGCACGCAGAAAAACGCGCTCCTCACGGTCGCCTGCGGTCGCCTGTTCGATCGCCATACCGAGCCCGCCGAGCTCGACCGCGTCCTCGTTTACCAGGATGGCCCCGTCGGCCTGTAGCGAAAGGTAGACGGGGGTTTCGGGCTTGGCAGCCGCCTGCGCGTTGGATACCGGCAGATCGACCTTGACGTCGACGGTCGCGAGCGGCGCGGCGACCATGAAAATGATCAGCAGCACCAGCATCACGTCGATGAACGGCGTCACGTTGATTTCATGCGCGACCGCGAGGTCCTCGCTGTCCGAAGCAAGTTTGAGCGCCATGGTCAGCCCTCGACCGCGGGCAGCGTGCCGCGGCTCAGATCGCGCGAAACGATGCGTAGCAAGGCGGCCGCGCTATCGGCGACCACGGCGCGATGAGCGGCGATCACACGCGCGAAATGGTTGTATATCACCACGGCGGGGATGGCGGCCACGAGGCCCAATGCCGTCGCCAGCAGGGCTTCGGCGATGCCCGGCGCCACCACGGCGAGATTGGTGGTCTGCGATTCCGCAATCCCGATGAAGCTGTTCATGATGCCCCACACCGTGCCGAACAGGCCGACGAAGGGCGCCGTCGCCCCGATGGTGCCGAGGATCGTGACCCCCTGCGTCATCTTGCGGGCAACTTTCGCCTCGTAGCGGTCGAGGCGCGAGACGAGGCGCTCCTTCAGGCCCTCGGCATCCGCCAGAGCATCGGCGGACTGGGCGATTTCCGCCCGCGCCTCTTTAACGATGGGATGCGCGGCGGACGCGGCATCGAGCTGCGCCAGCGATCCCGCGTCGGCCAGCGTGTCGCGGAAGGCTTCGGCGCTCTTGCGCTGGCGCGCGAGCTCGAGATGCTTGGCGATAAGGACGTTCCAGGTGGCGACCGAGGCCAGGACCAGCCCGACCATCACCAGTTTCACCACCCAGTCCGCCTGCGCGAACATGCCCCATACGCTGAGATCGTGCGGCAGTGTCTGGGTGCCTGCCGCGGCCGGAGTCGCGAGGATGAGAAAGACTGCGGGAAGGAGTTTTCGGAACACGTGTGCTGGGCCCTGCTGATTCGCTTGGAGCGTCCGCCTAAGCCCGCGCAACTTCTATTGCAAGTCATTCTCATTTGCGTTTTCTGCTGCGCGATGGTGCATAAATTGCACCATTCGCCGCCTCCCTGATCATGATCAGGGAGCGTGCTTATTGGGAGTTTCGGAATTCGCCCCAGCTCAGCCGAGCTGGGCAAAATTGGCCACGCCGGGCGCTGAAGTGCGGCGACGGACCGGCGCTTCTGACCCCACCGCTTCGCCGGCGAATTGCGCCAGCGCGGCGGTCACGTGGCCGAGCTTGGTTTCGTCGATCCGGTAATAAACCAGCTTCGCGTCCTTGCGCGTGGCCACCAGCCCGGCACCGCGCAGGACCGCCAGTTGCTGCGACAGCGTCGGCTGTCCGATCTCCGCCGCGTCGTCGATTTCGCCGACATTGCGTTCGGCGCCCGACAGCGTCTGCAGGATGCGCAAGCGGACCGGGTGGGCCACCGCCTTCAGCGCCGCGACCAGATCGTCATCGTTCACCTGCGCGCTCCCGCCCCGGCCTTGCCCAGGAACCAGTCGGCCTCGCCCTCGGCCGCGAAGACACTGTCGAGGTCCGCCTGTGGCTGGCCCAGCAGTGCCTCGCCCGGCTGCCAGTTCGCGGGTGCCAGCGAAGTCTCCTTGTCGACCGCCTGCAGCGCGTCGAGCATGCGCAGCATTTCGGGTGTCGAACGCCCGACATTGGCGGGATAGCAGGTCATCGCGCGGATCACCCCCTCGGGATCGATGAAGAAGGTCGATCGTACGGCGCCGCTGTCGCTGTCGCCCGGTGCGACCATCCCGTAACCTCGGCCGATCACCAGCGTCGGATCCTCGAGAATGGGGAAGCGGACTTCGACATCGAACCGGTCGCGGATCATCCTGAGCCACGCGAAATGGGAGAACAGGCTGTCCACCGACAGCGCCATCAGCGCGCAGTCGCGCTGAGCGAAATCACCCGCCGCACGCGCCAGCGCGACGAATTCGGTGGTGCAGACGGGAGTGAAATCCGCCGGGTGCGAAAACAGCACCAGCCAGCGCCCGCGGTAATCGGACAGACGGACATCGCCCGTAGTGCTGCGCGCCGAGAAATCGGGGGCCATGTCGCCGATCCGCAGGCCCGCGCAGGGGGCCGCAGATGCATCGCCGGGGTTATGCGCTTCCTGCCTCATCGCGCCTTCCTACCACTTGACATCAATAGTGCAATACATATACATAGTTTATGTAATTTACAGGAGTAAGTCCGATGGCTACCGACCAACCACTCGTCCACGCCACGCAGCAGATCGGGCGCGCCCGCGACGACAAGACGCGCCGCCCCTCGATCGCCGGCTTCTTCGACGAAGCCACCAACACCATATCCTACGTCGTGCATGATCCCAAGACCGCGGAGGCGGCGATCATCGACTCGGTGCTCGACTTCGAAGCAGCCTCGGGCCGGACTTCGAACGGCTCCGCCGACCGAATTATCGAATATGTCACTTCGAATAATTTGAAAGTTACTTGGCTGATCGAGACGCATGCGCATGCCGATCATATCTCGGCAGCGCCCTATCTGCAGGAAAGGCTGGGTGGCAAGCTGGCGATCGGCCGCGAGATCATCCGCGTGCAGGAAGTGTTCGGCAAGCTGTTCAACGCCGGTACCGATTTCGAGCGCGACGGATCGCAGTTCGACAAGCTGTTCGACGATGGCGAAAGCTTCGCCCTTGGCGAGCTCGAGGGCATCGCGCTGCACGTGCCCGGACATACGCCCGCGGATATGGCCTTCATCATCGGTGATGCGGCGTTTGTCGGCGACACGATCTTCATGCCCGATTTCGGCACCGCACGCGCCGACTTCCCCGGCGGTGATGCACACGAACTGTTCCGCTCGATCCGGCGCCTGCTGTCGCTTCCCGACGATACCCGCCTGTTCCTGTGCCACGACTACAAGGCGCCGGGCCGCGACGAATATGCCTGGGAGACCACGGTCAAGCAGCAGCGCGAGGAAAACGTCCATGTGAAGGACGGTGTCACCGAGGAAGACTTCGTCGCCATGCGGACCAGCCGCGACAAGACCCTGGACATGCCCAAGCTGATCATGCCTTCGGTGCAGGTCAACATCCGTGGCGGGCGGTTGCCCGAACCGGAAGATAATGGCGTCAGTTACATCAAGATCCCGGTGAACGCGGTATGACGCTGCCAGGCTATACCGAGGCGGCCCCGCTCGCCGGCCTTGCGGGCGGCGTGCTAATCGGCCTTGCCGCGGCCGTCATGCTGCTTGGTCTGGGCCGTATCGCGGGCGTTTCCGGGATTGCGGCCAAGGCTGCGGGGCTGGGCGGCAGCGGCATTGCCCGCAGCGGAGCCTGGACATTCGTTATCGGGCTACCGCTTGGCGCGCTGGTCGTGTCCATGCTGCAAGGCGGTATCGAAGCCCGCTTCGCCAGCGCCCCGGTCCTGATTGTCGCGGGCCTGCTGGTAGGTATCGGGACGCGGCTGGGCAGCGGGTGCACCAGCGGTCACGGGGTTTGCGGCGTCAGCCGCCTGTCCGCTCGCTCGATCGTTGCCACGCTGACCTTCATGGCGGCGGGCATCGCCACTGTCGCCGCGATGAATGCGCTGGGCATGGAGGTGCCGCGATGACCCGCCCCGCCCTCCCCGCCCTCGTCTCGGGTACCTTGTTCGGCGCCGGTCTCGCACTTGGCGGAATGACCGACCCGGCGCGCGTACGCGGCTTCCTCGACCTGTTCGGCGCGTGGGACCCGACGCTCGCCTTCGTGATGGGCGGGGCAGTGCTCGTCATGGCAGTTGTCTGGCGAGCGGTTCCGCGGATGCAGACGCCGTGGCTGGCCGAGGCCTTCCACCTTCCCACCCGCGCCGATCTCACGCCGCGCCTGATCGGCGGAGCCGCCTTGTTCGGAATTGGCTGGGGCATCGCCGGCCTGTGCCCCGGCCCCGGAATTGCCGCTCTGGTGATCGAACCGGGTGCGGCCGCAATATTCGTCGCCGCGATGCTGGCGGGCATGGCGCTGGTCCGGTTGTTCGAAGCGAAATCGGCATGACCTGCAAACGCGTAACCGATCGCTTTGCAGTGGCTCCGCAGCTTTCGCCCGAAGCGCTGCCGACATTGGTCCAGGACGGGTTCAGCGTGCTGGTCTGCAACCGCCCCGATGGCGAGGACGATGACCAGCCCGCCGCGGAAGTCATGCGCGCGGCGGCGGAAAGCGCCGGCATGCGCTTCCACCATATCCCCGTTGCCGGCGGCGCATTTCCTGCCGAAGCGGTTGCCGCCTTCGGGCAGGTCCGCCGCGAAGCCGGCGGCAAGGTGCTCGCCTATTGTCGCACCGGCACCCGTTCGATCACGCTCGATGCGCTCGCCAATCCCGAAGGATTGAGCGTAGCCGACCGCCTCGAGCAAGCCGGCGCCGCGGGTTACGACCTGTCCGCGCTCACATCGCAACTGGCCGAATAGCACCCGCAAACCGGAGATCTGGCATGGCACGCAGCTACACGCACGAAGTGGTCATCATCGGTGGCGGTGCGGCCGGCATCTCCACCGCCGCATCGCTGCTCAAGCGACGGCCCCTGCTCGACATCGCCATCGTCGAACCGAGCGAACACCACTATTACCAGCCCGGCTGGACCATGGTCGGCGGCGGGGTGTTCGATGCGCCCGTGACCTGCCGCCCGATGGCCAGCGTCATGCCCAAACGCACCCGCTGGATCCGGCAGGCGGCGGCGACCTTCCAGCCCGAAGACAACCAGCTTACGCTGCGCGATGGCAGCACGATCGCCTATCGGCTGCTGATCGTTGCACCGGGCATACGGCTCGCCTGGGAACAGATCGAGGGACTGGAGCAGACGCTCGGGCGCAATGGCGTCACTTCGAACTATCGCTACGACCTGGCGCCCTACACCTGGAACCTCGTTCGTACGCTTAGATCAGGCCGGGCGATCTTCAGCCAGCCGCCGATGCCGATCAAATGCGCGGGCGCACCGCAGAAGGCGATGTACCTGTCGTGCGACGCCTGGGCCGATCGCGGCGTGCTGGGCGATATCGATGTAGAGTTCCGCAATGCCGGCGGAGTCCTGTTCGGAGTCAAGGAATACGTCCCCGCGCTGATGGAATATGTCGAGAAATACGGCATCGACCTCAAGCTTAACCAAACACTTGTCGCGGTCGACGGACCGGCAAAGACCGCCACGTTCAAAACCGAAGCCGGTGAGGAAACGGTCGCGTTCGACATGCTCCATGTCGTTCCCCCGCAAGTCGCCCCGGCGTTCGTTGCCGACAGCCCGCTCGCGCAGGCCGAAAGCGGCTTCGTCGATATCGATCCGATCACCCTGCGCCATGTGCGCTATCCGAATGTCTTCGGGCTCGGCGATGCCGGGTCGAGCCCCAATGCCAAGACCGCAGCCGCCGTGCGCAAGCAGGCCCCGATCGTCGCGGTCAACGCGCTGGCGGTGCTCGACGGCAAGCAGCCGGTCGCCGATTACGACGGCTATGGTTCGTGCCCGCTGACCGTCGAACGCGGCAAGATCGTGCTCGCCGAATTCGGGTATGGCGGCAAGCTCCTGCCCAGCCTGCCCACCTGGCTGATCGACGGCACCCGTCCGCGCCGGCTCAGCTGGCTGCTCAAGTCCGAGGCGCTGCCGTGGATCTACTGGAACGGCATGCTCAAGGGCCATGAGTGGCTGGCACGGCCGCAGGTCAAGACCGCAGCCTGATGGAACCGGCCGGCACCGAAGGTAGCGCGGCACCGGCAAGCGCACCCGGGCAGCGCCAGCGCGCGCATGCGCTGGCGCAATACTTCCCGATTCTCGAATGGGGCCGCTCCTATAACGGCACGGTTCTGACGCGGGATCTGGTGGCGGCCGTGGTCGTGACCATCATGCTGATCCCGCAGAGCCTGGCCTATGCGCTGCTGGCGGGCCTGCCCCCGGTCGTGGGTCTCTATGCCTCGATCCTGCCGCTGGTGGCCTATGCGATTTTCGGGACCAGCCGCACGCTGGCGGTGGGGCCGGTGGCAGTAGTTTCGCTGATGACTGCAAGCGCGGCCGGTGCGGTGGCAGCGCAGGGCACGGCGCTCTATCTCGAAGCCGCGATCACGCTCGCCGCGCTGTCCGGCATCATGCTGGCAGTGCTCGGCTTGCTGCGAATGGGCTTCCTTGCCAATCTGTTGTCGCATCCGGTCATCAGCGGCTTCATCACGGCCAGCGGGATCCTGATCGCGACCAGCCAGCTCAAGCACATATTGGGTGTCGGCGCGGGCGGGGATACCTGGCCCGCCATGCTCGGCGGGATTGCCGCGGCCATCGACCAGATCAATCCCTGGACGCTCGCGATCGGGCTGCCCGCCACGCTGTTCCTGTTCTGGGTGCGCAAGGGGTTGAAGCCGCTGCTGGTCCGGCTGGGCCTGACGCAGCATGCCGCCGATATCGTCGCCAAGGCGGGGCCGGTTGCCGCTGTCGCTGCAACCATCGTGGCGGCGCTCGCGCTCGACCTCGGCGCGCGCGGGGTCAACCTCGTCGGGGCGATCCCGCAGGGATTACCGCCATTTGCCCTGCCCTCCACCAATCCCGACCTGATTGCGCAGCTATGGGTGCCCGCGCTGCTGATCTCGATCATCGGCTTTGTCGAGAGCGTGTCGGTCGCGCAGACGCTGGCCGCCAAGCGCCGCCAGCGGATCGCGCCGAACCAGGAACTGATCGGCCTCGGCGCGTCGAACATCGCCAGCGCCTTTTCGGGCGGCTATCCCGTCACCGGTGGTTTCGCCCGGTCGGTGGTCAATTTCGATGCCGGTGCGGAAACGCCCGCTGCGGGCGCCTATACCGCGGTGGGTATCGCGCTGGCGGGGCTGTTCCTGACACCGCTGCTGTTCAGCCTGCCGATCGCGACACTGGCCGCGACGATCATCGTTGCCGTCCTCAGCCTTGTCGATCTGAAGACACCGGGCCAGCTGTGGCGCTATTCCAAGGCCGATTTCGCGGCGCATATGGTGACCATCGTCATCACTCTGGTGGCGGGCGTCGAACTGGGTGTGATCGCCGGGGTAGCGGTGGGACTGCTGCTCTATCTGTGGCGCGCCAGCCGCCCGCATGCCGCGATCGTCGGCCGCGTTCCCGAGACCGAGCATTTCCGCAATATCGACCGCCATGACGTGTTCACCGTGCCGCACGTCCTGTCGATCCGCATCGACGAGAGCCTGACCTATCTCAACGCGCGCTGGCTCGAGGAATATGTCCTCGAGGAAGTCGCCGACCGGCCCGCAGTGCGCCACGTGATCCTGATGTGCAGCGCAGTGAACGAGATCGACGCTTCTGGCCTCGAAAGCCTCGAGGCGATCAATCATCGCCTCGCCGACGCCGGGATCGGATTGCACCTGTCCGAGGTCAAGGGGCCGGTCATGGACCGGTTGAACCGCACGGATTTCGTCGCCGAGCTCAGCGGCCGGGTGTTCCTGTCGCAGAACCGCGCCTTTCGCGAGCTTGCGGCCAATGGCGGCCCGCCCGAGGTGCCGCCCTCCGACATGGCGCGGGGGATGATCTGATGCCGCGCATCCCCGACAAGGACGCCCGCTGCCGCCGGATCGCGGCGCTCATTGCCGCCGGCCGGGGCGTATGCGAAAGTTGCCGCGAAATCGGCATTTCGGAGAAGACCTTCTATCGCTGGCGCGCCGANCGCCGATCCAATGCAACACCCCTTGCGTAAATCGGACGGGCCCCGAGCCCCCCGCTCCGCTAGACAGGCAGAGAGATAGGGAAAAAGTCATGTTCGAAGGCGTCGACGCACTTCTACTCGCCCGGATCCAGTTCGCCTTTACGGTGAGCTTCCACTTCATCTTTCCGGCATTCTCGATCGGGCTCGCCAGCTTTCTCGCNGTGCTCGAAGGCCTGTGGCTCAAGACCGGCAAGCAGCTATATCTCGACCTGTTCAAATACTGGCTGAAGATCTTNGCCATCGCCTTCGCCATGGGCGTCGTCTCGGGCATCGTGATGAGCTACCAGTTCGGCACCAACTGGTCGGTCTTCTCCGACATTGCCGGCCCCGTCATCGGCCCGCTGATGGCCTATGAGGTCCTGACCGCCTTCTTCCTCGAGGCCGGGTTCCTCGGCGTCATGCTGTTCGGCATGAACCGCGTCGGCAAGAAGCTCCATTTCGCCGCCACGCTGATGGTCGCGGTGGGGACCTTCGTGTCCGCTTTCTGGATCCTGTCGGTCAACAGCTGGATGCAGACGCCGGTGGGGTACGAGATCGGCGCCAACGGGCAATATCTGCCGGGTGACAGCTGGCTCGAGATCATCTTCAATCCCAGCTTCCCCTATCGCCTGGTCCACACGGTGACTGCCGCCTACCTCACGACTGCCTTCGTCGTCGGCGGGGTCGGCGCCTGGCACCTGCTGCGCGACCGCACCAACCTGCACGCACGAAAGATGTTCTCCATGGCAATGTGGATGGCGGCAATCGTCGCGCCGATCCAGATCGTCGCCGGCGACATGCACGGCATCAACACGCTCGAGCACCAGCCGCAGAAAGTCATGGCGATGGAAGGCCATTACCAGAGCCACCCCGACGGGGCGCCGCTGATCCTGTTCGGCATTCCCGACAGCGAGGAAAAACGCGTCAAATATGCACTCGAAATCCCGAAGTTGTCCTCCCTGATACTCAAGCACGACCTCGATGCCCCGCTCGCCGGGCTCGACACCATTCCCGACGACGAGGAACCGCCGGTCGGCATCGTGTTCTGGTCGTTCCGCATCATGGTCGGCATCGGCTTCGCCATGCTCGGGCTGGGTCTGTGGAGCCTCGTCGCACGGTTCCGGCGCAAGCTCTACGACTGGCAGTGGCTGCACCGTGCGGCCCTGGTCATGGCGCCCAGCGGCTTTGTCGCAGTGCTGGCCGGCTGGATCACGACCGAGGTCGGTCGCCAGCCCTATGTGATCTACAACCTCCTGCACACGGCCGATGCAGCCAGCCCGCTCGATGCGCCCGCGGTCGGCGCATCGCTGGTGGCCTTTGTCCTGGTCTATTTCGCGGTCTTCGGCGCGGGTGTGTGGTACATCCTCCACCTGATGCGCAAATCGCCCCATGTCGGCGAGAAGGGCGTCAAGCGCGGCGATACGGGCCCCATCCGTACCGCCGGCATTACCCCGGGGCCGTCGCAGAACCCGGGCGACCCCAGCACCCTGCCGCGCAATCAGGAGGAGGCGACCGATGGCCGTTAATNTCGACCTCACCGTGATCTGGGCGTTCATCATCGCCTTTGCGGTCTTCGCATATGTCGTGATGGACGGGTTCGATCTGGGCATCGGCATCCTCTTCCCGACCTTCGAAGTCGGGCCCGAACGCGACCGCGCGATGAATTCGATCGCCCCGGTCTGGGATGGCAACGAAACCTGGCTCGTGCTGGGCGGCGGCGGGCTTTTCGCTGCNTTCCCGCTGGCCTACGCGGTGATCCTGCCCGCCACCTATCCGCTGATCATCGCCATGTTGCTGGGGCTGGTCTTTCGCGGAGTCGCCTTNGAATACCGCTGGCGCGACCCTGGCCATCGGCGGCTGTGGGATGCCGCCTTCACCGGCGGAAGCCTGGTCNCGGCGATGGCGCANGGGATGACGCTGGGCGCGTTGCTGCAGGGGATCGAGGTGGTCGACCGCGCCTATGCGGGCAGCTGGTTCGACTGGCTGACGCCCTANACGCTGCTGACCGGGCTCGGCACGGTGGCGGGCTATGCCCTGCTCGGCGCAACCTGGCTGGTATGGAAGCTCGACGGGCCTGGCCAGCACCACGCGCGGCAGATGGGCAAGCGCGCGGCATGGGCCACCCTCGCGCTGATGGGCGGGGTCAGCCTCTACAACGTCTTCCTCAACNCCGAATATGCCGATCGCTGGCTGACGGCGCCGGAGATATACCTCGCTGCGCCCGTGCCCATCCTGACCGGAGTTATCGCCATCGCCCTGCTGCGTTCGCTGTCGGTCGAGCGCCACAGCAAGCCCTTCTGGCTCAGCCTGGCGCTGTTCTTCTTCGGCATGGCGGGGCTCGGCTTCACCATGTGGCCCTATGTCGTCCCGCCCGGCGTCACCATCTGGGATGCCGCGGCACCCGAACGCAGCCAGATCTTCATGCTGGTGGGCGTTGCCATCACCATGCCGCTGATCATCGCCTATACCGCCTGGGCCTACTGGGTCTTTCGCGGCAAGGTGGGCGACGAAGGTTACCATTGATGGGGCAGCCCGAAGATCGCCCGCTGTGGAAGCGGCTGGGATGGATGGCAGCAATCTGGCTCGCGAGCGTCGCAGTGCTGGGAACGGTGGCCTTCCTTATCAGGACCTGGCTCAAGTCCTGATAGGGCGCCCTTAAAGCTACGCGAGCGCACTTCGCGAAGGACCCAAGTAACGGTCCTGAGAATTTTTCTGGGCGTTCCGACCATGTCGATCTCTGCCGTCGCCGCCTTCACCGACGACAAATGAAGCGTNCACGCAAGTNNAGCTGCACGAACAGTCGCCCCCCCGATCTCGCTGGGTAGAATGCAGCCGCGCCCCATCCTAGGCCCCGTCCGATAGCATCTTGTTTATGCGCCGCAAATTTGCGTTCCGACGATGTTAATGATAANTCGGCTAACCCCCACATCCATTGTCGGGGCGCGCCGATTGCTCGAGGGCGGGGTAAGAGCAGGTTCCGGCCGGAAAGGGGTTGTATTGTGCGCCTCGATGCGCCGATACGACCGAGCAGGGGTGGAGGAACTATTGACTGCTGATCCGCAGGACACNAACGCCAATAACGACNCTAAACACCGCATCGCGATCGTCGATGACGAATCCGGTGTGCGCCAGACGCTGGTGCGCGGGCTCGAACGGTTCGGCTATGTTTGCCGTCCCTTTCGCAGCGGCGTGGATTTCCTCGACAGCCTCGAATTCGAGATTCCAGATTGCGTAGTCCTCGACATGCGGATGCCCGAACTCGACGGGCTGGGAGTACTGGGCAAGATCCCGGCCGAAGCGCANGCAATNCCCGTCATCATGCTNACCTCGCATGGCGAAGTGAGCCTNGCCGTCGAAGCCATGAAATGCGGCGCGGTCGATTTCGTNGAGAAGCCGGTGTCGATCAAGAGCTTCGCAGACAAGATCGCGGGGCATATCGANCGGTCGGTGGAACTGCGGCGGCAGGTTGCGGAAGTGGAAGCGTGCAAATCGCTGATTGCGCGNCTGACATCGCGNGAAAGCGAAATCGCCAACCAGATCGTGCATGGCAGCAGCAACAAGGAAATNGCCCGCGCGCTCGATATCAGCCCGCGAACCGTCGAGGTTCACCGTGCGAATATCTTCAAGAAGCTGGAGGTCCGCAACGCGGTGGAATTNGCNCTGACCTTCGAAAGGGCGAAGTTCGCNGCCCGGCCCGCATCCGTCAACTGCTGAGCGCGGTCAGCTTCGCTCCATCTGCGCCAGCGCNCCCGCCAGGTCACGGCGGGTGAACGGTTTGGGCAGCCAGGCGGTATCGCTCCAATCGAGCGCCTCGCGCAGCGATGCCTCGCTNGCNTAGCCTGAAATNACCAGCACCTTGAGGCCGGGNAAGCGGCGCTGTGCCTCGCGCGTGAGTTCGATACCGTCCATCCNGCCGGGCATGACGACATCGGTGCACATCAGCCNGATTTCCGNATGCTGCTCCAGTATCTCAAGCGCCTCGCGGCCATCGGACGCGCTCAGCACCGAATATCCTTCGGCGTTCAGGATCCATTCNACGTAGTCGCGCACCTGCGTATCGTCCTCGACCAGCAGGATGGTCGCNTTTTGCCTGCCCATCCGCGGGCTTGCGTCGTTTGAGCGCGGGACGGGCCGTCCACCGGCTGCCTGCGGAAGAAAGATGCTGACCGTCGTCCCCTTGCCCGGGCTGCTTTCCACCAGCGCGTAGCCGCCGGATTGCTTGGCAAAGCCATAGACCATGCTGAGCCCCAGCCCCGTTCCATCGCCGATCGGCTTGGTGGTGAAGAAGGGTTCGAACACGCGCGGCGCGATCTCCGGCGCGATCCCGGCACCGGTATCGACCATCGCTATCCGGATGTAGTCGCCAGGCTCCAGCACGGAATCGAGCAGACCGGCCTCGACCCGGTACGGGCGCGCTTCCAGCGAGAGCGAACCGCCCTGCGGCATTGCGTCGCGGGCATTGAGCGCCAGATTGACCAGCGCATTGTCGAGCTGGCTGGGATCGACCTCGGCATAGAGCGTTTGGCCTTCGACATCGACCGTCAGTTCCACCTGGTCGGGCAGTGCGTGGCGGATCAGGCGGGCTGCCTGCGCCATCTGTTCGGCAATATCGATCCGTTGCGGGGCCAGCGGCTGCTGCCGCGCGAAGGACAGCAGGCGGCTGGTAAGTTCGGCTCCGTTGCGCGCCGCCGAGTGGATCAGTTCGAGCCGTTCGCGGTCCGACGGACTGGCGAGATCTTCGGCCAGCGTCTCTGCATTGCCCATGATGATCATCAGCATGTTGTTGAAGTCGTGGGCCACCCCACCGGTAAGCTGGCCCAGAGCCTCGAGCGACTGGTTCTCGCGCAGGATGTCCTCGAGCCGCCGGCTTTCGGTGATATCGCGTACCGCCCCGACAACGCGGATTGCCGTGCCGTCTTTCGACCGGATGATCGCCGCCCGGTCCTCGACCAGGAGGTGTGACCCGTCCGCGCGCTCGATCCGGTATTCGGCGCGCCAGCGATCCGCCTTGCNTTCNATCGCCTCGCAGAAGGAAGCGATCACCTCCCGCCGGTCTTCGGGCAGGATGGTGTTGTGCCACACGCCGCCCGAATAGGGCGCCAGCGACGGATCGAGCCCGAGCCGCTCCACCCCTTCGCTGGCGCGCCACAACAGGTCGGTGCGCGGGTCGAGTTCCCACAGCATGTCACTCGACAGTTCGGCCACGATCCGCAGNCGCTCTTCCGAGGTTTCCAGCCGCTGTTCCTTNCGCCGCAGCTCNGTCAGATCCCGGATCGCCCCNACGATACGCACNGGTTTTTCGTCATTGTAATGGATCATGAATTCCGCATGCGCGATCCCGACNCCGCCCCGCGGCCGGGCAAAGCGGAATTCCCCTTCGAGCCGTTCGCTGCCCTGCTCGAACGCCTCGAGCAGCTGGCCATGCGTAGTCTCGCGCTCGGCCTCGAGGACGAACTGCGCGACATTGTCCAAATTCATTTCGGCCGGNGGCTGCGTTCCGAAAATCCGTTCGAAATTCTGATTTGTCCAGAGCGCGCCGGTGACGAGGTTCCAGTCGAAGATCATGCTCTTCGCGGCGCGCGATGCCAGTTCGAACCGCTCGCGGTCGCGCTGGGCCGCGAACTGCTGTTCNCGCGCATGNGTGATATCGGTCACGCTGGATACGATGACCGTGACTTCGCCAGCGTCGTTGCAGATTGGAAAGGCNCTGCAGGACAGCCACCGCACATCTTTCAGCCCGTCCTGTGCAAGAGCGACGATCAGGCCGCGCTTGAATTCGCCCGTCGCCGCCACCTGCCGCGCCGGNTAATCCTCCTTCGCCAGCGTCGTCCCGTCCTCGAGCATGAGCGTAAGCTCCTCGAATTCGCCCAGTGCGGCATCTTCATCGTGCGAAAGACCCAACAGGCGGCAAGCCTGCAGGTTGATCATCTCCACATCCCCTTCGGGCGAGTGGACCACGATACCNGCCTGGATCTTCTGGAAGATCAGGCGAAACTGCTGCTCGAGCTCTTCATTGCGAAGCTGGCGGGCCTTGCTCTCGGTAACGTCACGCGTGATCCCGACATAACCGATCAGTTCACCATCGTCGCCGAACTGCGGCGTGATCGACATGCTGTTCCAGAACGCATCGCCATTCTTGCGATAGTTGAGGACGTCGCCATCGAATTGCGTACGCGCATCGAGCGCCTGCCGGATCCGCCACTTGGTCTCGGCCGCAGTCTCGGGCCCCTGCAGGAACCGGCACGTCCGCCCGAGCACCTCGCTCTCGTCATAGCCCGTAATCTCGNAGAAATAGCGATTGGCGTAAGTGATCTTCTCTGCGGGATCGGTGAACACCACCCCGTGCCCGATCGCCTCGAGAATTTCTCGGCGAAACATCTTGTCCAACTGCCGAACCTCCACGACGCGAAAAATTGCGTAGCGCAGCCAAGTGCTCCAACACCAGCCCTCGGCGCGCGCCAGCGGGCGTTATCCGCTGCACTGCAAAAGCGAGCGATTACGCCTGGTGGCGGTCCGCCGCATGCTGCGCCCGGCCGTCCAGCCATTCGAGCTGTTCGAGGATCACCGGCGTGACATCGCGATGCGCGCTATGCCCTATGAACAAGTCCATATGGCCGTAATCGGGCACGATNCGCTGCTGGTANAGCTCGCGGTCGTTGCGGTCCTGCAGCCAGACCCGAGTGCGCTGCCCGCTTTCGGGATAGAACAGCTTGTTGGTCGCGCCCGACAGGAAGCTGATTGGCAACGCCAGCCGCCGCGCCGCATCCTCCGTTGTATATACCGCATCTCCCGCCGCATCGACTGCCAGCCCCTGCCGCATGATGTCCTGCAGGTGTTCGAACGGCTTGAGCGCAACACGGCTGAACATGCTGCCCAGCGCCAGATGCGTATCGTGGCCCAGTTGCGCATGATCCCAGCTCGGACCGAACACCCCGAATACCCTGCGGCATACCGGGTTCTTGCAGGCCTGCCCTTCGGGCACCGGGATCTGGTAGGCGATGGCATCGATTTCATTATCTTCTTCGGTGCCCCGCCCGACGAAATGGAGATGGCCATCGAGCATCGACACCTGTTCCAGCGCGCCGACGAGGCCGAGATCGGCCTTCATGTAGTTGAGCCAGTCGGTTACCGGATGCAGCGTCAGCTGCGAGGCGATCATCGACCGCACGCCCGACACCCAGCCCGCGCCGATACCCATCAGGAGGCTCATCGAACCGACGCAATGCGCGATCGCCTGGACGCTGTCGGCGCCCGTGACAGCGCGGATCTTGCGGATCGCCGCAGGCCAGTCATGCCGCGCAATGTCGTCGATCGTGAACTCGGGCGGGTGCTCGGTATCATTGCCCGAATCCGCGCTCGCGCGGTAATCGAACAGCCACACATCATAGCCCTGGGCGACGAGGCTTTCGGTGAGGTTTTCCTCGAACGTAGGTGTCGCGAAGCTGGAGGCGCGCACCGACAGTCCCGGCGCCAGTACCAGCGGCCCGCGCGGGCCGCCGCGATNGCGGGTCAGGCCGATGTTGATGCCATCGGCAGTCGGGACNACATGGCGTTCGGGAGGGGGTAGCCGCAAGGCGCGCGCGACCAGGCCGGCCGCNTCCTTGGNGGGGAAATCGTTGAGCGTTGCCAGCATCCCGCCATAGGCGCGGAACGTNGTCATCGCGAAGAAGCCCGCATATTTGGCGACGAAATAGGNTTCGATCGCTTTGCGCGCCTGCGGGATCAGGTTCACCACGTGACCGATCAGGCTATTGCTGTCGTGCACTTCGATCGTCGTCAGCTGGCGCATGAATTCATCGATGCCCAGCTTCAGCACGCCGCGCCCGATCAGTTCGCCCGTCGCATCCTCGCCTGTGCGCAGCGTTACGAACAAAGTGGTCAGATCGGTCCACGGATCGGACTTGCCGCGCTGCGCAAGCGTCTTGAAGCCATGGAAATGAACCGGGCCTCCAGGTCCTTCGAGGACCATGTCGTAAAGCATCGTCCAGCTTTCCGCCCGTTCGGGATCGGCGACCAGCAGCCGGAAGGTCCCTTCNCGAACGGGCAGCGGATCGGGCGATAGCGCGNTGACCGTNACCGCGCCGGTGATCCGCGAGCGATGGTCCTTCTCCTCGAGCATGCGATGGAGGTTGTCTGTGGTCACCGTCAGGCGGAAATCGCACGCGCTGCCTTCGCTGCGCCCCCAGGCTTCGCCATTGGCATAATCGTCGCGGATCCGCTCGACATGGCCGCACGGACGGTGATGGCATCCGGTGGCGCTGATGTGGCCTGCCATGGTTTCGGTGAACGACAGCCCCGGGCTCATCGCATTNGGATGGTCGATCACCAGCTGGCGGATCGCTGCCTTGCCTTCATCGATCGCCCCGGTCCTGAAATGCCGTGCGGCTTTCTCGACGGCTTGCGCCACAGCCTCGATTGCNTGNCCGGGCACCCACTTGGCGATGTCGAGCCGCATGCCATGGCCGGTCGTGGCCGCCGCGGGTTCGGGTGCTGGGTCGGCTTGCGGCTTTTCTGCGGCTTGCTCCACTGGCGCCGGCAAGGGCGCTTCCTTGCCCAGCGTGTAATCGATCTGCCAGCCCTGTCGCCGGGCCAGTTTTTCGATCGCGCGTTCGGCCACTGCGGTGATCGTCAGCAACGGATTGACGCCCACCGCCCCGGGCAGCGCCGCCCCGTCGCAAACGTAGAGCCCTTCGTGCACCTCGGCTCCGCTCGTCCCGGCGAACACGCGGCAGGTATCGTCGACCACGCCATGCGCGGCATCGTCACCCATCCCGCAGCCACCGATCGGATGGACGGTGATCAGCTTCTTGCCGAACGGGTCGCTCCACAGGGGATCGGAGAAATACTGCGCATCGATTGCGCGCGCGGCTTCGGCCATGCGGTCGTCGTCGCGCCGGAAACTGCGCTGTTCGCCGGCCTGGGCCCAATGGATCGCAAGCCGGTCGTCTTCGAGTGCGAGCTGCCCACCCGAATCGTCGACGCTCATCACCAGATAGGTCTGCGTACGCGCCATGGGCCCCTTGTATGCCCATTGCGCGATGCTTCCCGGATCGGTCTGGACCGCCTCGCCCATTGCCTTGGCATCGAGCAGGCGCGGCTTGACCTGGTCCATGCCGAACCGNGTGAACCCATCGGCCAGCGCCTCTCCGAAGAAGAATGCAGGCGCGAGCGCGGTGGCAATGATCCCCGGCGCGACACCTTCCTGGATAACCAGCCCGTCGGTGACATCCTCGGTCGCCCGCATGTCGATCACGCCGGTAATGCAGGGCCCCGGATAGGCATCCTTCGCGATATCCGAAGCGCCAACGCCAATCGCATAGAGGGGCTGCGCAGTCAGCGTATCGCCCTGNTTTTCAGCCNTTAGGTANCTGTCATANGCGAAGCCCAGCGCNTCGCCATTGCCCGANAAATTCNNCCCCAGCCNGTCGGACANNGGCAGNCCCTTCTCGCGCGAGCGGAGCAGGATCTCCGTCGACCCCAGCGCGCCNGCGCCGAGGATGACATGGTCNGCCGTGATGCTGCCCGGGCCCTGNGCNGCCCCTTCGCCATTGGGCTCGATATGGACGCGCCAGCGCGGTCCGTCGCGTTCGATCCACAGGACCTTGACCTGCGTGAAAATGTCCGCCCCGTGGCTCGCGGCATCGGGCAGGTAGTTCATCAGCGTGGTGTTCTTCGCCCCGACATTGCAACCAGAAACGCAGTCGCCGCAATTCGTGCAGGCCGGCTGCGGAACGCCGAACTTGTTGATCTTGTCCTCGAAAGTGACGTTGATCGGGGTCTTGTAGAAACGCTGNCCCATCGCCTTGGCCGAATGTTCGAGCGCTTCGAGCTTGCCCAGTACGGGATGGCTGTCGGGATAGGGGTTGGGCGCCAGCATTTCGCGCGCCCGTTCGAAATAACCGTCGATCTCGCTGCGGTTGTCACGAAAGGCTGCGGGCCAATGCGCCTGGTCGAGCAGCCGCTTGTCGAGCTCGAGTGCGACGTTGGCGTTGATGAGCGATGTGCCGCCCAGCCCGCAGCCGACCAGAGCATATTGATCATCGTTTACATGCAGTTCGAACAGGGCGTCGGGTTCACCGATCCGCCCGCCCTTCGCATTGATCTGCATCGCACCCTGTGCATCGGCGAGCTTGTTCGGATATTCGCCCGGCAGGCGTTCGCGGCCGCGCTCGAGCACTGCGACCTGCTGGCCGGCACGGGCCAGCCGCGAAGCCGCAACACCCGCACCGTAGCCGGAGCCGACGACGAGAACTGTATAATGCGATTGCGCCTGGTCGAGACGCTTTGCGATGCGTTTCTGGGTAGTCATTCTGCTGCCTCCCGCGCGGCGTGGTTCGATTGGTCGAGCATGTCGCGGACCCGCCGGTCGGCTTCCGCGATGATGCGCCCGTGTACTTCGCTGGAGAATGCGGCCCATTCGTCGGCTGCGTCCGCCACTGCCTCACTCGCGTCATCGACAAGCCGCGACACGCGCCCGCTGCCTTCGACGCGAACCGGCGCCATCGTGCCGTCGGTCGGGTCGTTGAAGAGCCGCAGCGAGGCGACCTCGAGCTCGTCGGAAATCAGCATGGCGGCACAGCCCTGCACCGGCATCAGCGTCGGTTCGTCGAGTACCCAGCCGCCGGTGTTGAAGACCCCGACCGGGGTGGCGTAGCCATCGACCATCAATTCGTCCTGGAACGGCTTGTGTGTGTGTCCGAACACGAACTGCATTTCGCGGGGCAGCTCGCCCAGTTCCTCGCGCAACTGGGCAGCCATGGGTTGCCCGAGATACCAGCCGATGTCGTCGATCTCGGCTTCGCCAAGTACGTGGCCATAGCCTTCGCGCTGGCGTTCGGCGGCGCGTCCCGCGGTCAGATCGACCCCGGCGCGGATGAGATTGTCGAGCGTGATCCCGTATTTCAGCTGCATTTGCGGATTGATGCCCAGCTTCGCGTTCAACCCGCCGGTCAGCCGCCGCGCGATGCTTTCGGCCAAATCGTGGCTGGCGCCGGCGCTTAGCATGGTCTGGTAGAGCGAACCGGTCTGCCCGCCGACTTCGCCTGCGCTGCCCAGATCCGACCACAGGAAATCGATCCACGGGCCGTTCTCCGCCTCGAGCTGGTGCATCGTTGCCGGGCGTGCGGGCGTCTGTTCGAGAAAGCCGCGCATGTTCGACAGCGCACGATACATGCCGTCGAGATAATGTCCGTGATGCATGACCACCGCCCGCTTGCGATCGGCATCGGCCAGGCCCCAGTTGGGATAGGCGATCCGCACCGAAGCGCCGGCCAGGTGCGGACGCTGCGCGATCAGCGATTCCATCAGCCGGCAGCTGTGCGTCGGCTGTCCGATGATCGGGGTGATGTGTTCGAGATCGCCCGGGATCTCCCCGTCCTGCAGCTGCGTCACGAAGCGGTGGTCCTGCGCCATGCGCCACAAGTGATGATCGTGATTGCCCGCGATATAGACGATGTCCCGGCGGAAGATTTCCTGCCCGTGTTCCGGGTAAAACGCATCGATCAGCTGGAGGAACGCCTTCGACACATCGCCGAAGGGCGACAGACCCAGGTCAAGCGCATCGCCCAGCAGCACGAGCTGGGGCTTTTCCCGATCCCCCAGCGTCGCACGCAGGCCCGCAGCGAAGGCCGCCAGCACGGGGGACGGTTCGCGGGCGATTTCCCCGCCGCCGAGCACATGGGTAAGCAGGCTGTCGCGGGCCCCCAGATGGAGGTCCGACAGAACGATCTGGGCAATAGTCATGAGCGGTTCTCCAGGCAGGCATAAAAGGCGTCGCGGACGATNTTCTCGCGCGGGTCGTCCCATTTTCCGGTGCCGAGCTGGTTGGTTATCCAGGCNTAGGCGACTTCGTCNTCGGGNTCGGCGTAGGCCAGCGAACCGCCCACTGCGAAGCTGCCGAAGGCGTTCCGGCTGCGGGCGTATTCCCAATCCGCNAANGGNTTCTCGAAGCCGTGCGAATAATACATGTCGAGCGCGAGGATCCGGTCCTTGAGGCCCTTGCGCGGATAGCGATGGCCCGAGGAAATCTTGTTCATCACCGCGCGGGTGATCCCGAGGCGCTCCCCGCCCTCGGCAAAGACCTGGTAGAGTGCGGCCAGCCCGCGTGCGGAGGCCATTCCCCCGGCGGCCCCCTGCCCGGCCCGCCAGAAAGCCTCGCAGTCGAGCGCCCCCGGCCCCTGCAGCAGCAAGGGATTGTTGAGCGTTCGGAACGCCAGCGTGCCGGGAAGGCACATCCTGATCGTCAGCGGCCAGGGCATGGTGGTGTGGTGCAGGAACAGGTCGGGCACGCCGAAGCCAGCGATCCGGGCGATGCGGCTACGATCGAAGCTTTCGTCCAGCCCGATGAAGACGTCGATCCCCAGCGGGNCGGCGATTTCCTCGGCGAAGAACCGGCCCAGGCTGCGGCGCTGCGGATCGCGGCGGCGGATCAGCTCGCTGGCGATCCAGCCCAGCGTATAGGCATGGTTGCCCGCATAGTCTCCGGGTGTCCAATTGGGCTTCTGCCGCGCGATGGCAGCGCAGATGGCGTCCTCGTCACCCATGGTATCGAGCGTGAGTTTGAAATCGATAGCCGCGAGCCCCGCCTGTTCGGACAGCGCTTCGCCGACTGTCACCGCGCCCTTGCCCTGCGCGGCGAATTCGGGCCAGATATCGGCGACCGGCTCTTCATAGGCGAACAGGCCGCGCGAGACGGCGACTGCCGCAGCCATTCCGGTCACCCCCTTGGTGAGCGAATAGACCAGCGCGATATCGTCACCCTGCCAGGCCACTTGGCGCGATCGATCCTGCCACCCGCCCTGCAAATCGACCACCGTTTCGCCGCGGTGGATGATGGTGCAGGCAGCGCCCAGTGCCGCGCCCGACCGGATGGTCGCTGCAAAAGCATTTGCTACCGGCTCGAAGCCCGCGGCCACATGACCGCGCGCCCAATCGTCGTCATTGAACCGGCTCGGTTCGGCCGATCTCGGCGAAAGTGCCTGCTGCGACATTCTGGCTCCCCGTCTTTTTCCGGCGAACCCCCGTTCGCCTCGCGAATATAGCTAATGTTAAATAGTTAATTCCCGGTTCGGGGGATTACGCAGATGCGGGATCCGATGGTCCCGGCAGCGTCGCGGGTCGCGGCGTTTGAAATGCCTCGTCGGTGCGTGCAAAGCCCTGGGCCATGAATGCCAAGGCAAATTCGGGCGCATGGCGCTTCGCAGTCGATCGCGGCGGGACCTTTACCGATGTCGTCGCCGTGACTCCCGCAGGACGGCTGGTGACCGACAAGCTGCTGTCGGAGAACCCCGGCCATTACGACGATGCCGCGAGCGAAGCCGTGCGGCGGCTGATGGACCGTCACGGGGTGGGCCCGATCGCCGAANTGCGGATCGGTACGACCGTAGCCACCAATGCGCTGCTCGAACGTAAGGGCGAGCGGTTGGCCCTCGCGATTACGAGAGGCTTCGGCGATGCGCTGCGGATCGGCAACCAGTCGCGCCCCGAGATATTCGCACGGCATATCCTGCTGCCCGAACAATTGCCCGCACGTGTCATAGAGATCGACGAGCGGGTCGGTGCCGACGGCACGGTTTTGACCCCGCTCGATGAAGCAGCGGCACGCGCTCATTTCGCTGCGCTGNAGGCCGACGGGTTCGATGCGCTGGCCATCGTTCTGATGCACGGCTGGCACTACCGAGCACATGAGGAACGCCTCGCCGAGATCGCGTGCGAAGAAGGCTTCTCCCAAGTCAGCGTCAGCCACGAGGTCGCCCCGCTGATCCGCTTGGTTCCGCGCGGCGACACCACGGTGGTCGATGCCTATCTCTCGCCTGTTCTGAGGCGCTATACCGATGCCTTGCAGGCAGGCCTGCCGCAGACCGACAGCCTGCGCTTCATGCAGTCGAACGGCGGGCTGGCCGAAGTGGGCGCCTTCCGCGGGAAGGACGCTATCCTCTCGGGCCCGGCCGGCGGTGTGGTCGGGATGGTCGCGGCGAGCGAGCCGCTGGGCCATCGCAAGCTCATCGGGTTCGACATGGGCGGGACCAGCACCGATGTCACCCANTACGCGGGCGAATACGAGCTTACTGCCGACAGCGTAGTAGCCGGAGTGCGGATCGCCGCACCGATGATGCAGATCCACACGGTGGCCGCAGGCGGCGGCTCGATCTGCCGGTATGATGGTGGGCGCTTCCGCGTCGGCCCGGAAAGCGCAGGCGCCGATCCGGGCCCGGCTTGCTATCGCAAGGACGGCCCGTTGACGGTGACCGACTGCAACCTCTTTCTCGGCCGGATCGATCCAGCGTTTTTCCCGAGCGTCTTCGGCCCCGATGGCGACCAGCCGCTCGATCCAGCCGCGGCGCGCGCGCGGCTGGAAGACATCGCCGCTGGCCTGCCCGAAAACCGTTCGCTCGAGGACATTGCCGAAGGCTTCCTGGCCATCGCGGTCGACAACATGGCGAATGCAATCCGCAAGATCAGCGTCGCGCGCGGGCATGACGTCACCACTTATGCGCTCGCCTGTTTCGGGGGAGCGGGCGGACAGCATGCCTGCCGTGTGGCCGATGCACTGGGCATGGGCACAGTGCTGGTCCATCCGCTGGCGGGGATCCTGTCCGCCTATGGCATCGGGCTCGCGCCGGTAAAGGCGATCCGCGAGGTCAGCCTCGTGCGTCCGCTGACCGAAGACTTCACCGCCGAACTCGGCGCGCTCGAAGCGGATAGCCGCGCCGCCCTTGCCGAACAGGGCATCGCGCCTGACCAGATCGTTCTCGAACGCCGCGCCCGGCTGCGGTTTGCCGGCAGCGACAGCGTGCTCACGCTCGACTGCGAAGATCGCGCGGATATGGACGCCGCTTTCCGCACGCTCCACCGCCAGCGTTTCGGCTATTCGGACGCCTCCGCCCCGATCATCGTCGAAGCGCTCAGCGTCGAAGCCAGCGGCACTTCGGGCGGGCTTGGCGAAGCGGTTGCCGAACCGGTATCATCGGGCACGGCTGCCACGGGCGGTTGGGAGACCATCGACCGCGCCGCAATGGTTTGCGGCGAACCGGTCGCGGGGCCCGTACTGGTCATCGATCCGGCCTCGACCACGGTGGTCGAACCCGGCTGGCAGGCGGAGCGGGCGGTCGAGGGTAGCCTGATCCTGAAGCGCAACGAACCTTTGGCGCGCAGCAGTGCGGCGGGGACCCTCGCCGATCCCGTCCGGCTGGAGATCTACAACAATCTGTTCATGGCCATTGCCGAGGAAATGGGCGTCGTGCTGCAATCCACCGCCACCTCGGTCAACATCAAGGAGCGCCTCGATTTTTCCTGCGCGCTGTTCGATGCGGCCGGCGAACTGATCGCCAATGCCCCGCATATCCCGGTGCATCTGGGCAGCATGGGCGACAGCATTGCGCGCGTGATCGAGGCCCGCGGCGAAGCCCGTGACGGTCGCGGGTTCAGGCGCGGCGATGCCTACATGCTCAACGATCCCTATCGCGGCGGCACCCATTTGCCCGATATCACCGTGATCGTCCCGGTGTTCTATGGCGAGGACAGCCGCGAACCCGATGCGTTCGTGGCCGCGCGTGGACATCATTCGGACGTCGGCGGGATCGCGCCCGGATCGATGCCCCCCGAGAGCCGGACGATCGAACAGGAAGGCGTGTTGATCGACAATATGTTGCTGGTCGATGAAGGCCGCTTCTGTGAAAGCGACGTGCGCGAGCTGTTGGCATCAGCCCGCTATCCGGCGCGCAATCCCGATCGCAACATTTCCGATCTGCGCGCGCAGTTGGCAGCGTGCACCCGGGGGATGGAACTGCTCCAGGCGGCAGCGCGCGACGAGAGCGCAGAGGTCGTCTCCGCCTATATGGATCACGTGCTCGCCAATGCAGAGGAAAGCGTCCGCGGGCTGCTGTCCCGGCTGCACGACGGCGAGTTTGCCTACCCGATGGACAATGGTGCCGTGGTCAGGGCCGCGATCCGGATCGATCATGCCAGCCGCTCGGCCGTGTTCGACTTCACCGGCACCAGCGACCAGCTGCCCGATAATTTCAACGCTCCCAAATCGATCACCCGGGCAGCCGCTCTCTATGTCGTGCGCACGCTGGTCGACGATGCCATCCCGATGAACGACGGGTGCCTGCGCCCGGTCAAACTGGTGATCCCAGAAGGATCGATGCTCAACCCCCGCCCCGGCGCCGCAGTGGTGGCGGGCAATGTCGAAACCAGCCAGGTCGTCACCGACACGCTGTTTGCGGCGACCGGCCGCCTGGCACCCAGCCAGGGGACGATGAACAACTTCACTTTCGGCGACGGAACCGACCAGTATTACGAGACGATCTGCGGCGGTTCGGGCGCGGGGCCGGACCACGATGGCACCAGCGCGGTGCAGACNCANATGACCAATTCGCGGCTGACCGATCCCGAAATCCTCGAGACCCGCCTACCCGTGCGGGTCGATGCTTTCGCGATCCGCGCGGGGTCGGGGGGTGATGGCGAATTTCGCGGCGGCGACGGGGTGGAGCGGCGGATCACCTTCCTCGAACCGATGCACGCCAACATGCTCGCCAACCGGCGGGAGGTCGCGCCGCGCGGCATTGCCGGCGGACATGATGCGGCGCCGGGGCGCAACTGGGTGGAACGAGCGGACGGGTCGCGCGAGGATCTGGGGGCTACCGCCAGTGCCGAGATGCAGCCGGGCGATACCTTCGTGGTGCTGACCCCGGGCGGCGGCGGGTTCGGCCCGCCCCGCCCGGAGTAAGCATATCGATCAGACGGCGGCGTCGCGCTTGACCGTGATCACCTGCGGATAGGTGAACTCCTTCAGCCCATCGATGCCGTATTCGGCGCCGAAGCCCGACTGCTTGTGCCCGCCGAAGGGCGCGAAGGGCGACAGCTGCATGAATTCGTTGATCCAGACGGTCCCGGTTTCGAGCTGTTCGGCGATTTCGACGCCCTTGTCGGTATCCTTGGTCCAGACCGCACCGGCCAGACCGTATTCCGAATTGTTCGCGCGCTCGATCACTTCGTCGACGCTGGCGAACTTCATCAGCGGCATGACCGGGCCGAACTGTTCCTCGGCCACGATGCGCGCATCCTCGGGCGGATTGTCGAGGATGGTGATCGGCACATAGTAGCCGGTGCCGGAAGGATCCTTGTCGCCGCCGGTGAGGAACTTGTAGCCATTGTCCTTGGCGTCCTGGATCAGGTCGAGCACGCGCTCGTACTGTTTCTTGTTCTGGATNGGCCCGACGCCCGTGCCCTGCTGCGAACCGTCACCGACGACCACGGTCTTGGCGTAGTCCGCGATCGCCTTCGACAGGTCGTCGTAGATATNCTCGTGGATGTAGATCCGCTTGGCCGCGATGCAGACCTGGCCNGCGTTGGAGAANCTCGACCAGAACAGCTGTTCGGCNACCTTNTNGACATCCGCATCGGGCAGCACGATCGAAGCGTCGTTGCCGCCCAGTTCCAGCGTGATGCGCTTGAGGTCGCCCGAGGCGCCTTCCATGATCTTCTTGCCCGTAGCGGTCGAACCGGTGAAGGTAATCTTGTCGATATCGGGATGCTCGGTGATCAGCGGGCCGAGCGTGTCTTCGCCGGTGATGATGTTCACCGTACCCGCGGGCACGACATCCTTGATCAGTTCGGCCACCCGCAGCGTGGTGAGCGGCGTGAAGGGCGACGGTTTGAGCACGATGGTGCAGCCCGCGACCAGCGCCGGGACGATCTTCTGGATCGCCATCATGATCGGGAAGTTCCACGGCACGATGCCGCCGACCACGCCCACCGGCACGCGCCGCGTGCGCGACAGGCGGGTATCGTCGTCCTGGTTGATCACATCGTCAAGCGTGAGCGTCGACTGGGCGGCAGCGAGGCCCGCCGCGCCGTAGATTTCCTGCTGTGCCTGCGCATGCGGCTTGCCCTGCTCGCTGGTCAGCAAGCGGTAGAGCTCGTCGGCATTCTCCTTGATCGCAGCGGCGATCCCCTGGACGACCTGCTGCCGTTCTTCGGCGGTGGTCTTCTTCCACTGGGTGAAGGCGCGGCGTGCAGCTGCAACGGCGCTGTCGAGTTCTTCCTTGCCGCAGGACGGCACACGGCCGACGACCTGCTCGGTGGCGGGGTTGAGCACCTCGAGCCATTGGCCGTTATCGACCATCTTGCCGTCGATCAGGTTCTTGTAGTCGGTCATGTCTCTCTCCTCGCGCAAATCTGGGATTCGTCCCTTGGCATCACACTGTCGAAATTCGTTGCTCGATGCAACGGGTCTTGCGGTGCGGCGCCAAATTGGAGAGAGAGGCGCCGAAGAGGAGAGCAATGCAGACCTTCGTTACCGAAGCCGTCGATTGGCCCGAGACCGCGCCGGACCTGCGCGAACAGGTGCGCGCGCTGGTGGCCGCGCATGGCGAGCGCGACCCGGTCCGCCGTGCGAATTGCTGGACCAAGGCAAACCCGCAGTTCAGCAAAAAGCTGGGCGAGGCCGGGCTGCTCGGCATGACCTGGCCCAAGGAATACGGCGGGCATGAACGCAGCCAGCTCGAACGCTATGTCGTGATCGAGGAATTGCTTGCTGCGGGCGCGCCGGTCGGCGCNCACTGGATTGCCGACCGGCAAAGCGGGCCNTTGCTGTTGCGGCTTGGAAACGAGGAACTGAAGCGCCGCTGGGTGCCAGAGATCGCGCGCGGCGAAGCCTTCGCCTGCATCGGTTTGAGCGAACCGGGGTCGGGTTCGGACCTCGCCTCGGTCCGCACCACGGCACGGCGCGATGGCTCGGATTGGGTGATCGACGGGCAGAAGGTCTGGACCAGCGGCGCGCATGTCAGCCATTTCATGATCGCCCTGGTACGCAGCGAAGCGGGCAGCGAACGCCAGCAGGGCCTGTCGCAATTCGTCATCCCGATGGATACGCCCGGTGTGACGGTGAAACCGATCACCGACCTCACCGGCGCGCATGAGTTCAACGAGGTGTTCTTCGACGCCGTCCGCCTGCCAGCGCATGCGTTGCTGGGCGAAGAGGGTGCCGGCTGGAAGCAAGCGACTGCCGAGCTCTCGCTCGAACGGTCGGGACCCGAACGCTATCTGTCGTCGATGGTGCTGTTCCTCGAACTCGTGCGCCATGCGGAAACTGCGCAGGATCCCGCGCTGGCCGAACTGGTCGGCAGGCTGGCCGCGGAAGCCTGGACCCTGCGGCTGATGAGCGCATCGGTCGCTGCCAAGCTGGCGCGCGGCGAAGACCCGGCGCTGGAGGCGACCATGGTCAAGGACCTCGGCAATTCCTACGAACAGGCGATCCCGCAGCTGGTGCAGGCCGCGGTCGATTGGGAACGCATCGATGCNCAGGTCGTGCAGGCAGTCTGCTTCTACCTGCTGCAGGTCAGCCCGAGCTTCTCGCTGCGCGGGGGAACACGCGAAATCGTCAAGGGCATCATCGCCCGGGGGCTGGGACTACGATGAGCGACACCAGGCGCATGCTGGCCGAAATGGCCGATCCGCTATTTGCCGAACTGGGCGCGGATGCCACGATGGACCGTGACGGGGCCAGGCTCGAACAATTGGGCCTGCCCGCGCTGCTGATGCCCGAAGCCGATGGCGGTTTCGGCGGTGACTGGATGGACGCGCTGACCGTTTTCCGCCTCGCCGGCTACCACGCCTTGGCCATCGACCTGCCCGCTATGATCGTTGCCAAGATGGCCGGGGAAGGCACCGAAGCGCACTTCGCCCTGATGGCGTTCGCGCGCACGGCGCAGATCGCCGGCGCGCTCGATGCGGCGCTCGCGCTGTCGGTCGGCTATGTCAACGAGCGGCAACAGTTCGGCCGGCCGCTCGGCAAGTTCCAGGCCGTGCAGCAGTCGCTCGCCGGATTCGCCTGCGAGGCGGCTGCCGCGAATTGCGCAGCCGTCGGTGCGGCACAGGCGCTTGAGCGCGGGGATGCCGGGTTCGAAATTGCCGCAGCGAAACTGCGCGCCAACCGCGCGGTGGAGGTGGGCACGACGGTCGCCCATCAGGTCCATGGCGCGATCGGCTTCACGCAGGAATACGGGCTTCATCCGCTGACGCGGCGGCTGTGGCAATGGCGGTCCGAATACGGGAACGACGCCTATTGGAGCAAGCGTCTGGGCACACTGGTGGTCGATGCGGGGGCCGACGCGTTCTGGCCTGGGCTGACCGCGCGAACCGACTAGGCCAGCGCAAGCACGCCGGTCAGGATGTTGCGCACCAGGTCGACTTGCCCGCGCGCGCCCGTCTTGGCGTAGATTTTCTTTGAGTAATAGCGCGCGGTCTCCACCGTCAGACCGTGCGCCTGCGCCGCCTCGGAGATCGAGAGCCCTTGCGCCAACGACCAGGCGAGCCGCGCTTCGGCGGGGGTCAGATCGAACAGATCGACCAATTGTTCGTGCCGGTCGGCGCTCGATGACCGGTCGCCGCGCAGATAGACCACTGCCACCGCCTCGCTTTCGCGAGCGAGCGCATCGATCCGCATCGGTGCCACCAGGATATCGATCCACGGATCCTGTGCCAGGTTGATGGCACGCGGNCGGTGGCGGCGGTCCCGCGCCATCGCTTTCGCCAGCGCGGTGAGTTGGCGATCGATCNCGGGAGAAGATGGGACCANCCGGTCATACGGCCCCCGGCGCAGCACGCCCGAGCGTTCGAGCAAGCGCTCTGCCTGCGCATCCATATCGACGATGCGGCAACGCTGGTCCAGCGCGATCCAGCCGAAATTCATCCGCCGGAACGCCTCCGCACTGACCGAAGCGCGGTTGCGCTCGCGCTCGATCGAAGCGACGACCTGGAGCGCCACGCGCACATGCGGGACGAGCGCCGATAGCAGGCTGGCGACTTCGGCCCCCGGCGCGTTGTCCGCGAGCACGCACAGGGTAAGGTCGATGTCCGCTCCGCTCACGCGGACGGCGCGCAGGCCATCCTCGCGACCGTCCAGATCGCCACCCGAATAGACACGCGCCTCGCGCATTGCGGCAGTAACAGCCGCAATCGGGGCCCCGTCGCCCAAGGCGATATCGCCCCCCTCACCCGCGCTCGCCAACCGGATCGCCGCACCCCGCGCGCCGCAGACACGCCGCAACTGGCGGAGGAATGTCTGCCACATGGGTTGCTCGAACACCCCCGAATGGAGCGGCACGAGCAGGTCGGTCTCGCCGAGATTGGGAATCCGCATGCAAGCTTTTCTATCACCTCCCATTTGGGAGGTCTATCCTGACGATCCGCTCCTATCTCTGGGGCAAGTGTTACGGAGCCCCACATGACCGAACCCCAGACCCTGACTCACCTCCAGCGGCTCGAGGCCGAGAGCATCCACATCATGCGCGAAGTCGCCGCCGAGGCGGACAGGCCGGTGATGCTCTATTCGATCGGCAAGGACAGCGCCGTCATGCTGCACCTCGCCAAGAAAGCNTTCTATCCNTCGCCNCCGCCCTTCCCNNTGATGCATGTCGANACGACGTGGAAGTTCCGGGACATGTATGCGCTGCGCGAAAAGGCCGCGCGTGATGCGGGGATGGAACTGATCGTTCACCAGAATCCCGAAGCCGAGGAGCGCGGGATCAACCCCTTCGACCACGGCCCGCTGCATACCGACATGTGGAAGACCGAAGGGCTCAAGCAGGCGCTCGACAAATATGGCTTCGACGCAGCCTTCGGCGGCGCGCGCCGCGACGAGGAGAAAAGCCGTGCGAAAGAACGCATCTTCTCCTTCCGCACGGCNACNCATGGCTGGGACCCGAAAAACCAGCGCCCCGAGCTGTGGAACATCTACAACGCGCGCAAGAAGAAGGGCGAGAGCATCCGTGTGTTCCCGCTNTCCAACTGGACCGAGCTCGACATCTGGCAATACATCATGGCCGAGAACATCGAGATCGTGCCNCTCTATTTCAGCGCCAAGCGCCCGACCTACGAACATGAGGGCGGGCTGTTCATGGCNGACGACATCGACCGGCTCGAGAAGGTGATGGGCTACCGGCCCGAGATCACCGAGCGCTCGATCCGTTTCCGCACGCTGGGCTGCTTCCCGCTGACCGGCGCGGTCGANAGCGAGGCCGCNACCTTGCAGGAAGTGGTGCAGGAAATGCTGCTCACCACCACCAGCGANCGNCAGGGCCGCGTGATCGACAAGGACGCGGGCGACGCGTCGATGGAGAAGAAAAAGCAGGAGGGTTATTTCTGATGAGCGACCCCATCTACCGGACGGACGCGCTGATCGCGGACGACATCGAAGCCTATCTCGAGCAGCACCAGAACAAGTCGATGTTGCGCTTCATCACCTGCGGCAGCGTGGATGATGGCAAATCGACGCTGATCGGCCGCCTGCTCTACGATTCGAAGATGATCTTCGAGGACCAGCTCGCCGCGCTCGAGAACGACAGCAAACGCGTGGGCACGCAGGGGCAGGAGATCGACTTCGCCTTGCTCGTTGACGGGCTCGCCGCCGAGCGCGAACAGGGTATCACGATCGACGTCGCCTATCGCTTTTTNGCGACCGAGAAACGCAAGTTCATCGTCGCCGACTGCCCGGGACATGAGCAATATACGCGCAACATGGTGACGGGCGCCTCGACCGCCGATTGCGCGGTTATCCTGATCGATGCGCGCAAGGGCGTGCTGGTCCAGACCANGCGTCACAGCTTCCTGTGTCACCAGCTNGGCATCAAGAACCTCGTCCTGGCCGTCAACAAGATGGACCTGATCGACTACGATCAGGAAAAGTTCGAAGCGATCGTGGCCGATTACCGGAAATTCGCCGACAGCATCGGAGTTGAGGATTTCACGGCCATTCCCATGTCCGGCCTTGCCGGCGACAACATCACCACCCGATCCGGCAACACGCCCTGGTACGATGGTCCCGTCCTGATCGACCACCTCGAGACCATCGAGGTCAGCAACACCGCCAGTCAGGCCAAGCCGTTCCGCATGTCGGTGCAATGGGTCAATCGCCCCAATCTCGATTTTCGCGGCTTCTCCGGCCTGATCGCCAGCGGCACGGTCAAACCCGGCGACGAACTGCGTTCGCTCCCCTCGGGCAAGACCAGCACGGTCAAGTCGATCGTCACCATGGATGGCGACCTGGACCAAGCGGTTGCCGGCCAGTCGGTCACCATCACGCTGGCCGACGAGATCGATTGTTCGCGCGGCGATGTTCTGGCCGCAGCCGACAGTCCGCCCGAAGTCGCCGACCAGTTCGAGACGACCATCGTGTGGATGGACGACGAACCGCTGGTCGTCGGGCGCGCCTACTGGCTCAAGCTGGGCGCACAGATGGTCAGCGTGACCGTGGCGGAACCCAAATACGAGATCGACGTCAACAATCCGTCAGGCTCGGGGTCGCACCTCGCCTCGCAGACACTTCACCTCAATCAGATCGGCGTGTGCGAGATCACCACCGACCGGCGGATCGTGTTCGATTCCTATGNCGACAACCGTGCGCTGGGCGGGTTCATCCTGATCGACAAGATCACCCATCGCACGGTCGGCGCAGGNATGTTGCATTTCAGCCTGCGGCGCAGCCAGAACGTCCATTGGCAGCCGACCGACATCACCCGCGATCATCACGCAGCAATGAAGAACCAGACGCCGCGCGTGCTGTGGTTCACCGGCCTGTCGGGTTCGGGCAAGTCGACCATCGCCAACGAAGTCGAAAAGAAGTTGGCGCTGATGAACCGCCACACCTTCCTGCTCGATGGCGACAATGTCCGCCACGGCCTCAACAAGGATCTCGGTTTCACGGAAAGCGACCGGATCGAGAACATCCGCCGCATCGGCGAGGTGGCCAAGCTGATGACCGATGCGGGGCTGATCGTCCTCACCGCCTTCATCAGTCCGTTCCGCGCGGATCGCCAGCTGGTCCGCGACATGATCGACGCGGGCGAGTTCGTCGAGATCCACGTCGATACGCCGCTGGAAGTGGCCGAGGCGCGCGACGTGAAGGGGCTCTACAAGAAGGCGCGCGCGGGCAAGCTCAAGAACTTCACCGGGATCGACAGCCCCTATGAGCCTCCCGAAGACCCGGAGATCCGNGTCAACACGGTCGAAATGACNCCCGAGGAAGCCGCGGATTANATCATCGGCCGCATCCTGCCGCTCAAGTGACCATACGGCCGGGGCCCGGCGCGAAGCNGGCCCCGGCCGCCGTGATCGAGCGGGCGAAAGCGTAGATTGCACGCGCTTCAGATAGGATTTGTCGAGCTTGCACTTGTCAAAGGCGCCGCGCTTCGCGAAGACCTTCACCTAGCCGAATGGTCCGACCCGGTAGAAACTGGACGGGGAATTCCGAGCCTTAGCGGATGGAAACCGGAGCTTGAGCATATGAACCTCGAATTCACCCCTGAAGAGCAGGCCTTCCGCGACGAAGTGCGCGCCTTCATCGAAGAAAATTACCCCAAGCACCTTGGCGACGTGGGCCTGCGCGAAGACCTCTCGCGCGAGGATTTTCTCGCCTGGCACAAGGTCCTCGGCGAAAAGGGCTGGTCGGTTCCTGCCTGGCCGGTCGAGTATGGCGGCACGGGCTGGACGCCTACCCAGCGNTACATCTGGTCCGAGGAGAACGCGCGGGTCAATGCGATCATGCCGCTGCCGTTCGGCGTCTCCATGGTCGGGCCGGTGATCTACACCTTCGGCAGCGAAGAGCAGAAGGCGCGGCACCTTCCGGGCATCCGCAGCGGCGAAGTATGGTGGTGCCAGGGTTATTCCGAACCCGGCGCGGGTTCCGACCTTGCCTCGCTCAAGACCACGGCGGTGCGCGACGGCGATCATTACGTCATCAACGGCCAGAAGACCTGGACCACGCTGGCGCAATATGCCGACTGGGGCTTTTTCCTCTGCCGCACCGATCCGGACGCCGCCAAGCCGCAGGAAGGCATCAGCTTCATCCTCGTGGACATGAAGTCGCCGGGTGTCGAAGTGAAGCCGATCAAGCTGCTCGACGGCGGTTACGAGGTCAACGAAACCTGGCTGACCGATGTCCGCGTCCCGGTCGAAAACCTCGTTGGTGAAGAGAACAAGGGCTGGACCTATGCCAAGTTCCTGCTCGCTCATGAACGCAGCGGGATCGCCGGTGTGGCCCGCTCGAAGCGCGGCGTCGAAAAGCTGCGCGAAATTGCTGCCAACGAAACGCTCGATGGCGAACCGCTGATCGACGATCTGGATTTTGCCCGCAAGGTGAGCCAGCTCGAGATCGACCTCGCCGCGCTCGAGATCACCGAACTGCGCACGCTTGCAGGCGAGCAGGCCGGCAAGGGTCCGGGACCGGAAAGCTCGATCCTCAAGATCAAGGGCACTGAAATCCAGCAGCGCCTGACCGAACTCACGCTCGAAGCGGTCGGCAGCTACTCGGCCCCTTATTACGGCAGCATAGCCAACGACACGGGATCGAACGAATACCCGATCGGCCCCGACTACGCTCACGATTCGGCGGCGACCTATTTCAACATGCGCAAGACCTCGATCTATGGCGGATCGAACGAGATCCAGCGCAACATCATTACGAAAATGATCCTCGGGCTCTGAGAGCGCCGGACGGCACGGGAAAGGGACGACACGTGGATTTCAACTTCACCGAAGAACAGGACATGGTGCGCGACGGTCTTTCGCGCCTGGTCCGTGAACAATACGATTGGGAAACGCGCCGCGCTGCNATCGAGAGCGATGCCGGATGGCGCCCCGAAATCTGGGCGCAGCTCGCCGAACTCGGCATTCTGGGCATGCCCTTCAGCGAAGATGTCGGCGGTTTTGGCGGCGGCGCGATCGATGCGATGATCGTCATGGAAGAATTCGGCAAGGGCCTGGTGGTCGAACCTTTCGTTCCCACCGTGGTCTGCGCCGGCGGCTTCCTCAAGCATGCCGGCAGCGACGCCCAGCGCGAGGAACACCTTTCGGCCATCATCGGCGGGGAACGTGTCTTCGCATTCGCCTATGCCGAGCCGCGTGGCCGCTACGATTATGCCGATCTCGAGACGACGGCGAAGAAAGACGGCGNNGGCTACGTCCTCAACGGCCACAAGGCCGTGGTCATCGGCGCCCCCTGGGCCAGCCACCTCATGGTCACTGCCCGCACCGGCGGCGACCGCCGCGACCGCGAAGGCGTCAGCGTTTTCATTGTCGATAAATCGGCCGACGGTATCGTCACGCGCGACTATGAAACCGTCGACGGGCGCCGCGCATCGGAAATCTATTTCGAGAATGTCTCGGTCCCCGCAGATGCGCTGATCGGCGAAGAAGGTGCCGCGCTCCCGCTGATCGAGCAGGTGACTGACGAGGCGATCGCCGCGCAATGTGCCGAGGCCTGCGGCGCGATGAAGGTCGCGCATGCGATGACGGTCGAATATTCGCGGCAACGCAAACAATTCGGCGTGCCGATCGGCAAGTTCCAGGTGCTTCAGCACCGCATGGTCGACATGTATACCGCCTATGAGACCTCGGTCTCGCTGACCTATCTCGCCACGATCAAGCTCGATGCCGGCGAAAAGGAACGCAAGCGCACCGCCTCGGCGGCAAAGGTCGGCGTGGGCCAGGCCGCGCGCCTGATCGGCCAGGAAGCCGTCCAGATCCACGGCGGCAACGGCGTCACCGATGAATATGCGATCGGGCATTACTTCAAGCGCCTGACGATCTTCGAATCCGAATTCGGCAGCGTCGACCACCACCTGAAACGGCACGTTTCGCTTTCGTGACGGCGTGCGTGGATGATACACGCCCCATGAGCGGCGCGGCTGGCTTCCAGCCCGCCCTCATGGGGTGCGCCGCCGGCAAGTCATCATCCAATCATTGACCAGCGGCATTGACCGCTTCGGGCCCGCGGGCGAGAGATGTACAGCGGCACGGCTAGCATGGCCGGTCCCTAGCTGCTGCTGTTGGCACGGCAACGGGCTGACGCTTCCCGGAACCACGACCTGATCACGGATGTCTCACGACAGACTGGGCTGACCGCCAGTCCACCTGCCCCTCGGCAGCATGGGCCAGGCGTCGGCCGGTCGGATGAATCAGGACAGGCGCCAGCGCGCCCCGGTGACAGCGCATGACACCGCTTGCACCTGCTCGGATAATCGTAAGAAAAATATCGGGAATTTGCTTCCGATTCCCGCTTTTGATAGCTTGGTTTCAAATAATAATAACACGAGTCGCAATCCGCTAGGTTTTGGGGATTGTCAGAAATGAACCCACATGGGGCTCGGCGGCTCGTCGAAACCGCTTTGCAGGCTACCCTTGCTGCTTCATCCCCGCCTGAGGCCGCTCTCGCCTGCGCGCGGAGGGGCCGCCGGTGGCTTCCCGAAAAGCCGCTGTGGCCGGATCGGCTCGGCGCCCCGGCTTTCCGCACCGTCTGGTACAGCATGGTCGGCGGGCGCGCATGCCGGCCCCCAAAGCCCGCCTCCTCCTGCACAATCTTCAATCGTGGGTTGACCGGACCAGCACNGGAACGAGGTCCCCATCGCCGATAGCGGCCCTCCCGCCGCGAGCGCGCAGCGATACAGCCGGTCAATCGGGAACGAGGCCTTACGCGTGATAGGCATGAAGGGTTTGGTTTACCTTCTTTGCGATACTCAGACTCCCTAGGATGAGGTTCGGATGTCAACTTTAGGCGTGGATCGTTTGGGAGAAGTCGTCGAGCAGTCGGCGTCCGAGATCTACGTCTTTGCCGCGGATGACTTCCGCTTTATCCTGGTCAACAGGGGTGCGCGCGAAAACCTCGGCTATTCGTTGGCAGAACTCAGCGAAATGCACCCCTGGGACCTGAAGCCGGAGTTTTCCGAAGAAGAATTCAAAGCCTTCGTCGGCCCGCTGTTATCCGCAGAAGTTCCCAGGCTTTCCTTCGAGACGGTCCACGGCCGAAAAGACGGAAGCACCTACGAAGTCTTGGTCTCGCTGCAATTGATCCAATCCCAGGGCGAGTTCGTTTTCTTCGCAGCGATCCGGGACATTTCCGAATTCAACTCGATCAGGGACCGCCTCGAACGGACCAGCTCCCGGCTGGATGCCATCCTGAACAACACCAGGATGGCCATCTTCATGATGGANGAGCAGCAGAACTGNTCTTTCATGAATCGCGCTGCCGAAGAATTGACCGGTTACAGTTTCGAAGAGGCGGTCGGACGGTGCCTCCACGGCCTGATCCATCACCAATACCCCGACGGGTCGCCCTTCCCGATCGAAGAATGCCCCATCGACCGGGCGTTTCCCGAACGCCACCAGATTAGCGGCGAAGACATGTTCGTCCACAAGGACGGCAATTTCTACAACGTCTCCTACACCGCTTCTCCGATGGTCGATTCCAGCGGATCGACAGTCGGGACGATCGTCGAGGCGTTTAACATCGACGCGGTTGTTGCCGCGCGAGACGAACTGGCCAAGTCGCATCGCAGGCTGGAACGAAGCGTCAGGACATTCCAGCAAGCGGAAAAAATCGCGAAGCTGGGTTCATGGGAATTCGACGTCGAGACGCAGTCGCTGACCTTTTCCGATCAAGCCTACAAGATCATGGGGCTGGATCAGCAGCGTCCGATGACGCTCGACGATACCCTCGAGTTTTACTCCCCGCATGAACGCGAGCGCGTCGAAGCGCTCTATCTGGAGTCCCGCCGGACAGGGAAGAACCTCGATTTCACCGCGGAGATCGTGGGCCGGGGGGGCCAAAGACGACAGGCCCGGATAATCGCGGAGTTCGTCGAGAATGCCAAGGGCGGCAAATCCGTGATGATCGGTACTGTCCGCGATATTACGGAAAAGCTCCAGGCGATGCTGGACCTGCGCTATGCGGCCAGTCACGATGATCTGACCGGCCTCCTCAACCGCAATGCGTTCGAAGCGCGTGCAGTCGAGCGCCTGAAAGATGCCGCGGCGATCAATTGCACCTTCTACGCGATGCTGTTCGACCTTACCGGCTTCAAGTTCGTCAACGACACTTTCGGCCATCAGACGGGCGACAAGCTCTTGCGGCGAATTGCGAAGCAAATCGAAGACGCCGTACCCGCAAACGCGATCCTTGCCCGGTGGGGCGGCGACGAATTCGCGGTGCTCAGTCCGCTATCGATGTCGGAGGACGAGGTTCAGGACTTCGCCAGCAACCTGCTGCTGACGATCGAAGAGGCGGTCGACCTGGGAGAAGGCGGCGTCGGTGTCGGCGCGACATGCGGCGTTGCGGAGAGCACGGCGCTCGCATCCCTCGACGCGCTGATCCACAAGGCCGATCTGGCGCTGTATCATGGCAAGGCACGCGAACCGGGAACGGTCCACTTCTACAACTCGTCCATGGAACTGCCGCATGTCGAGCGTAGGCGGGCCATAGAGACCGTAACCCAGGCTCTGGGCGAGGACCGGGTGCAGTCCGGGTACCAGCCGATCATCCAGATCACCGACAACCGGCTTATCGGTTTCGAATCGCTCATGCGACTGAAAACCGCAGACGATACGCTGATACCGGCATCCGCCGTCATTCCCGCGATCATGGACTCCATCCTTTCCCGCCAGATCAGCGTACGAATGTTCGAGAACGTATCGCGCGATCTTCCGAGCCTGATGGCCGCGCATGGCGGAGTGCAATATGTCAGCATCAATGCCACCGAAGCCGACCTGATAAGCCGCGACTTCGTACCCCGCGTGTTCGAGGCGCTGGAGCGACACCACATCAATCCGGCTTGGGTAACCCTGGAAATTACCGAAACCATGCTGATGGTCGGCGACAACCAGAATGTGAAAAGCGTTCTGGACCAATTGAGAAGTCGCGGGATCAGGATCGCCCTCGACGACTTCGGCACCGGCTATTCCTCGCTCACCCATCTTCGCGATTTCCCGATCGACCGGGTCAAGATCGATGCCTCTTTCGTACGCGACATATGCACTTCGGTGATGTCCAAGAACATCGTTCAGGCCATGGTCGTGATGAGCCGCAGCCTCGGTATCGAGGTGATCGCTGAAGGCATAGAAACCGAAGAGCAGAGAAGGACCTTGCTCGAGATTGGCTGCTATTACGGGCAGGGTTACCTGTTCAGCCCTGCCGTCCCGGTTGACGAAGCCTGCGCGCTTCGCTTCGGATATTCGGACAAGGAAACCGCCTGACCGCGCGGCTTCCCGGCCGCTCCTGCTCCCGGATTGCCAGCGCGCCAGTGCTCGCGTCAAACTGTCCCCGCCGCCCGGCTTTCTAAGTGATAATCCTAGGGTGTATCGGCCCTCCGATTTTCTATTGGCGTCTCGCCGAACAGACGAGGGCGCCGTGCAGATCGCTTATTACCAGCTCGAAGGAACTGCAGTCATAATCGACACCAGGCATTCCCTGCCGTGGTGCTGGCGGGATGGTCAGTGGACGAAGGCGCCCGATCTGCTGGATGTGTGCGCGGCGACCGGAACCGAGCTTGCCCGCGCGGACTTCTTCCGGAGGTTCCCTGGGGCGGCGCTGCAGATTTCGACCCTACACCTGTCGGACTAGACCACCCGCCGCCGTGCCGGCAATGTCCGACATGGCGGGGNGATCGGCCAAATCATTTGGCGACACGGCGGGCGGAGCCGCAACGCTCGCGCGCAAATGCCGGACCACGCTCGCGCTTCTTCTCGTTCATTCGGCGATGCAGCTGGAGCGGGCTGGGCGCTTTTCGGCCTCGGCCGTGAATGGTGCCGCTTACAGGACTCGAACCTGTGACCCCATCATTACGAATGATGTGCTCTACCAACTGAGCTAAAGCGGCACTTTCGCGGGTTGCGCGGGAAGTGGAGGCCCGAGCCGGAATCGAACCGGCGTGCAAGGATTTGCAGTCCTCTGCGTAACCACTCCGCCATCGGGCCTCGCCCTCCCTCTCGGGAAGGAAGCGGCGCACTAGCGATTCTCCGCGGCAAAGGCAATCGCCCAGTGATGCCTTACGTAACGTCAGTCTGGACGCATGGCCGGATAGGGGCAATGACCCTGCGCATGAGCATTGCCAACCTTCTCGATCCGATCACCGCGGCAGGCGGCGAAACGCGCTTTTCCGGGCTCGACCACTGGATGCAGGGCCGCACGCTCTACGGCGGCGCCTCCGCGCTGATCGCCTATACCGCGGTTACCCGCGCATTCCCCGACCTGCCGCCGCTGCGCGGCGCCCAGGTCGCCTTCGTCGCCCCTACCGGACCCGATGTCGAGCTGCGCCGCGAGATCGTCCGGCAGGGCCGCAATGTCGCACAGGTGCGCAGCGAGATCTGGTGCGAGGGGCAATGCACGCTGACCGCCTTCTGGCTGTTCGGCACCGAGCGCGAGGCGAATGCGATGCACGATGCCGCACCGGTCGGCGACTGGCCCGGTCCGCCCGAGGAAGCCGAGAACGCGATGCACGGCAAGGGCCCCGCCTTCATCCAGAACAACTTCGAGATCCGCCGCGCGCAGGAGCAGCAGGGCCCGGGCGACCCGGTGGTGCGCCGCTGGGCGCGGCTGACCGACCGCGAAGGGCTCGACCCGGTGAGCGAGCTCATCCTGCTGGGCGACGTCCTGCCCCCGGGCGCGATGCGCGCGATGAAACGGCAGGGACCGATCAGCTCGGTCAACTGGTCGTTCAACCTGCTCGAGCCCGCGCCCGCGACCCGCGACGGCTGGTGGATGAGCGAGAACGCCAGCCAGCACGCTGCGCATGGCTACTCCTCCGAACGGCTGCGGCTGTGGAACGCCGATGGCAAGCAGATGCTCGATGGCATGCAATGCGTGGCGGTGTTCGGCTGAACATGGACCGCTTTACGCGCCTGCGAAAAGCGTGATCTTCCCGGAATGATCAGCGCAGCCAGCAGCTTGCCCCCGGCAACGCCTGCGCATGTGTGACCTTCCGGCAGTATTAGGCACTGCACCGGTCACGCCCGGCAGGGTAGGAATTTCACGCGGTCAAAGAGCGGGCCCCTCATGCCGATCGCCGAACGCTGTAGGAAAGCGGCGCGCCAGTCGCCTCTATCCGGGGCTAAAGGAGCGAGCGCGGGGGAACTGGCGTACCGGCGAACCCACCGGCCGGCTGCCGAATTACCATCCCCGTTCCGGAACGTGTCCGCCCCGCAGCCATTCGGTTGGCATGGATATCATCGAAGAGCAGCGCCGGTTCCGCGACAGCACCCCTTCCCGCCTCGGGCGCGGACTGGAGCGGCTGACGCATCCGTTCGGGGCAGCGATCGCCAGCGTGGTCCCGAAGGGCCTGGTCGAAACCGTGCTG
>FUFK010037459.1_pt1 | contig 84347 bp, 77 predicted proteins | sample 1021851 | NCBI WGS metagenome assembly FUFK01 (sample SAMEA51879418, study PRJEB19060) | metagenome
CCCCGCGCGTGAGCCGGCACCCGCAGTGGCCGCCGACCCGGCGCCGGATTCAGCAACGTCGGGCCTGCCGTTCGAAATCCGCCCCTACCGGGACGGCGACGCGGCCGCGCTGGCCCGGGTGTTCCGCGACGCCATTCTGGTCACCGCCGCCGATCACTACGACGCTGACCAGCGTCGGGCCTGGAGCGCCGCCGCCGACGACCCGGCCTTTCCGGCGGATCTCGCCAAGGGCCTGACCATGGTCGCCGAATGGCAGCAGGAAACCGCCGGCTTCGCGCAGCTGGTGGACGACCGCATCACGCTCATCTACGTCCACCCGGACACCGCCCGCCTGGGCATTGCCACCCTGCTCTACCAGCATCTCGAGGACGAAGCGCGCATCCAGGGCCGCGAGCGCCTGGTCACCGAAGCCAGCCTGGTGGCCCACGACTTCTTCCTGTTCCTCGGCTTCCAACCCGACGCCGAGGAAACCGTGGAACGCGACGGCGTCGCCCTCACCCGCTGGCGCATGCACAAACCCCTGATCTGAAATAAAAAAAGCCGCTTCTGGGGGGAGAAGCGGCAAGGGGGGTAAGAATCAGCGTCTTGGGTTCGGGGATTACAACTTCGCGGTCAGCTTGGCGACCTGCTCGCCCTGGTAGCGGGCCAGGCCCAGCTCTTTGTCGCTGGGCTGACGGCTACCGTCCGGCCCGGCGATAGTGCCCGCGCCGTAGGGCGTGCTGCCGTGCACTTCCTTGATGTCCATCTGCGCCTGCTCGGGGTCGGCGTAGCCCAGCGGCACGATGATGAAGCCGTGGTGCGCCAGCGTGGTCCAGGTGGAGGTGATGGTGGTTTCCTTACCGCCGCCGGTGCCGGTGGAGGTGAACACACTGGCCACCTTGCCGGCGAGCGCGCCCTTGGCCCACAGACCGCCGGTCTGGTCCCAGAAGGTGCGCATCTGGCCGCTCATGTTGCCGAAGCGGGTGGGGGTACCGACGATTACCGCGTCGTAGTCCTTCAGCTCTCCGGGTTCGGCCACCGGTGCCGCCTGGTCGGTCTTGCCGCCGGCCGCCTTGAAGGCGTCCTCGGGCATGGTCTCGGCGACGCGCTTGATGTCGACCTGCACGCCTTCGACGCGGCGGGCCCCTTCGGCCACGGCGTCCGCCATGGCTTCGATATGGCCGTACATGGAATAGTAAAGAACCAGGATGCGTTTCATCGGAACCTCCAGTTTGTTCGCAGTCGTCTGCAAAAGATGTTGCAACTGTACGCCTGAAGGTTCGGTGAAAGCACAGGGCTGGGCAGAACGGATTGATCAGATTTTTCTATCTATTAGCACCGCCCCTTACAGCGGCGGCTCGGTGACGGCGCGCTCACCGTCGCCGAACATGGAGGCCAGCGCGCGGTGCTGGGCGTCACGGCCGCGCCGGCGTTGCCAGGCTTCCAGGCCGGGCAGCCAGCGCTGGGCGCTGTAGCCGAGCAGGCGCGGCACCAGGGTGAGCAGCGGGTACCAGGGCGTCACCCCGGCGGGCAGGCCCAGCTGGCCCATCTTCTCCCGGTCCAGGAAGTAGCGGCTCACGCTCAGATGCTGCCGGTACAGCAGCCACCGGCGCGGGCCCTGGAAGCGCTTGAAATGCCGCTCCAGCGGCTCCCGGGCCAGGGCCGCCCCCAGCTCGCGGCTGGTCCAGTCCGGCCGGCTCTGGGTCATCAGGCAGTGGTGCAGCCGCACCGCGCCGTCCTGTTCGTTGAACGCCAGCCATTGCTCGTCCACGCCCATCACCCAGCAGGCGTAGCTCCACAGGTGCATCACCGCGCGTGCCTCGCGGCCGGTGACCGGCACGCCCAGTTTGCGCAGCCCGCCCAGCATCACCACGCTGAAACCCAGATAGGTGGCCGCCATGTCGGTCTGGCACAGCGGCAGGCCCCAGCGGGCCGCGTCCCACTCCTCGCGGCCGCTGAGGTTGCGGCGCACCAGGCTGTGCACCAGGCGCACCCGCAGGGTGGTCTTGAAGCCCTCGCCGAAACGGTCCAGCCCACCCGGCTCGGTGCAGTCGATCCACCATTTGCCGGTTTCCGCCACGCGCCGGGCGGTGCCCTGGCTGAGCGCGCCGGTGAGCACCAGCGACTGGTTGAAGCCGGACAACAGGTAGCCGCCCATCAACGCCAGATCGCGCAGCACATAGGTGGCGGTGAGCCCGGTGCGGTGGATAAAGCGGGCGCCCTCGTCGATCAACGCCGGCTCCACCCAGTCCGGGCGGCGGTCGACACGTTCGAAGAACGACCGCAGCGGTTCCGGCGCCGCCGGCACCGCGTCGATGCCCTGCTCCAGGGCCCGCTCGAACAGCGCCCGCCCCTCGCGGGTGCCGTGGTCGTACATCCAGTCCACCAGGCTGTCCATGGCCGGGTCACCGTGCCACAGGCCCTCGGTTGCCGCCTGGTACTCCGCCTCGCTGGGCGCCAGCGGGCGGCCCAGAAAGCGGCGCAGCAGGTACGGCGTGGGCGCCTGGGTCTTGGCGTAGGGCCGGGCGCGTTCAGGCACGGCGGGCGGCTGGGCGGACGCGTTCATGGCGGGCTCCGGTGCTGTTGCAGGTTATTGCGATGCCCGCACTCTAATGCGAATATGTATTCGCATTCAATTCGCGTTCCAGCGTCGCTTACCCCAGGAGTCGCCATGCGCAAACATCCCCGCCAGCGGCGCTCCCGGCAACTGGTGGACAGCCTGATCGAAGCCACCGGCCGGGCGCTGGTGGAATACGGGCTGGACCACACCACCACGGTGCGCATCGCCGAGATCGCCGGGGTCAGCGTGGGCTCGCTGTACCAGTATTTCGAAGGCAAGGACGCCCTGGTCGAGGCGCTGATGGACAAGCTCGCCGGCGACATCGCCCAGGGCCTGCGCCGCCTGCCCCTGGCGGACAGCGCCGGCCTGCGCGAAACCGTGGAGGGCGCCATCCGCTTCGGCTTCGCGGTGCTGCACTCCCGCGACGGCCTCTACCTGGAGCTGGTGCGCAACTGGCACCGGCTGCCCACCAACCGGGTCGCCGACGCGCTGCAGCAGCACTTTATGGAGCTGTCCCGGCTCTACTTCATCAAACACTACCGCGACTACCCGATCGAGGATCTGCAGGTGCGGGTGTTCATCGTCGCCAACAGCGTGCTGTTCACCATGGTCCGCCACGCCAGCCAGAACGACGCCCTGCTGCGCGAGGACGACATCGCCGCCGGTCTTACTGATATGGTAGTAGGCTATATGACCCATTGAGGTGGAACCCCATGGACGACAAGAACCCCGCTGAAGGACAACGCCACCTGGCGGTGCTGATCGACGCAGACAACGCGCCACCGGCCATCGTCGAAGGCCTGTTCGAAGAGATCGCCAAATACGGCGTCGCCAGCGTGAAACGCATTTACGGCGACTGGACCAAGCCCAATCTGGGCGGCTGGAAGAAGGTGCTGCTGGACTATTCCATNCAGCCGGTGCAGCAGTTCGCCTACACCCAGGGCAAGAACGCCACCGACAGCTCGCTGATCATCGACGCCATGGACCTGCTCTACACCCGGGAGCTGGGCGGCTTTTGTCTGGTCTCCAGCGACAGCGATTTCACCCGCCTGGCGGCGCGCCTGCGCGAGGCCGGCGTCACCGTNTACGGCTTCGGCGAGAAGAAAACGCCNAACCCGTTCGTGGCCGCCTGCGACAAATTCATCTACACCGAGATTCTGCGCGCCGACGCGGAAGAGCCGGCGCCCGCCAAGACCGACGCCGGCTCGGGCAAGGCAGCGGACAAACCCACCCAGGCGCAGGCCGCCAAGGCCCAGAGCGACAAGGAGAAGCCGCCGCTCAACTTTATCGCCCGGGTGATCGAGGACATCTCCGACGACGAGGACTGGGTGCACCTGGGCGCGCTGGGGCAGAACCTCAACAAACGCAGCCCGGCGTTCGACACCCGCCTCTACGGCTTCAAGAAACTCAGCGAGCTGCTGAAGGCGCACCCCAACCGGTTCGAGGTGCAGGAAGCCGGTAGCGGCAGCAAGGCGTTGCGCGTGCGGAATAAGCGCAAACGCTAGCTTGTGCGAGCGGGCCCCGCCCGCGAAAGGCAAGCGAAGCTTGCCGGCAGGATGCCAGAGACGCTGTTTGTGCCGCCGTTAGAGAAGACTCTGGAATCCTGCCGGCCGGCTTTGCCGGCCTTTCGCGGGCAAGGCCCGCTCCCACAAGAGCCCGCTTCAGCGCACCAACCAAAGACTCAGCTGGGGGATGTAGGTGATCGCCAGCAAGGCGATCACCAGCACCAGCATGAACGGCAGCGTGGCGGCGAACAGCTCGGTGATCGATTTGCGGAACCGGTAGCTGGCGATGAACAGGTTCATGCCCACCGGCGGCGTGATGTAGCCGATCTGCATGTTGGCCACGAAGATAATCCCCAGGTGCACCGGGTCGATGCCGTAGCGCAATGCCACCGGCAGAATCAGCGGCACCATGATCACCAGCGCGGCGAAGATATCCAGGAAGGCGCCCAGCACCAGAAGCAGAATGTTGAGCAGCACCAGGAAGGCGATCTTGCTCTGCACATGGGTCTGGATGAACTGGAACAGCTGCTCGGGAATGCCGGCGTACACCAGGTAATCGGCGAACGCCTGGGCCACCGCCAGAATCAGCAGAATGCCGCCCACCATGACCATCGCCTCGCGGGTGATGCCCGGCAGCCGCCGCAGCGGAATCTCGCGGTACAGGAACACCTCGGCGAACAGCACGTAGAGCGCGGTCACCGCCGCCGCCTCGCTGACCACCAGGAAGCCGGAGAAGATACCGCCCAGCACCACGAACGGCAGCGGCAGCTCCCAGCGGGCTTCCCAGAGCGCGTCGATCAGCTCGCGGGTGCGGAACGCCTGGCGCGGCACCGGCGCCTCGCGGTTGGCCCACAGGCAATAGAAATACAGCAGCACCACCATCAGCAGCGCCGGGCCGATCCCCGCCAGATACAGATCGACGATCTCCACCGCCGGCATCGCCAGTTGCTGCGACAGCTGCTGGGCGATAATGCCGTAGATCAGCAGCGGCACCGAGGGCACCAGCAGCAGGCCCAGGCTGCCCGACGAGGTCACCAGGCCGAGGCTGAAGCGGCGCGGGTAACCGGCCTTCACCAGCGCCGGCAACAGCAAGGCGCCCAGCGCCACGATGGTGACACCGGAACCGCCGGTGAGCGCGGTGAAGAAGGCGCAGGCAATCAACGCCACGAACGCCATGCCGCCGGGCATCCAGCCGAACGCCGCCTGGCTCAGGCGCACCAGCCGGTCGGCGGTGCGCGACTCACTGAGCAGGAAGCCGGCGAAGGTGAACAGCGGCAGCGCCATCAGCACCACCGAATCCGAAAGCTGGTAGATATCGATGTGCAGCACCGCCAGCGGCGAGCCCTGGGTGTAAAAGCCCAGCGCGGCGGCGCCCAGCAGCACCGCGAACAGGGGCGCGCCCAGCAGCGCCAGCAACAGCAGAACCAGCACGGCGATCCAGATCATGCCACCGGCTCCCGCATGCTGGGCCGCCGGCCGCGCAGCCCCAGGCCGAACAGCACCAGGTAACGCAGCGCCATCACCGTGAAGCCGAGCGGGATCACCGCCTGCAACAGCCAGCTCGGCACGCCGGCGAAGGCGGTGGCGCCGAACTGGTACTCCTCGATTACGAACTGAACGCTGTACCAGCCGGTCAGCATGCAAATGCCCGCAGTGAACAGGTCCACCAGCCCGGTGACCCAGGGCAGCAGCCGTTCCGGCAGAAAGTTGGCGGCCAGATCAATGCGGATGTGCTCGTCCTTGCGCGAGGCGATCATCGCGCCCAGCAGGCCGATCCACAGCACCGCGTTGCGCAGCAGCGGCTCCGCCCACACCAGGCTGACGCCGCCGAAGTTGCGCAGGCCGATCTGCGCCACCGCCAGCAGCACCATGCCCAACAGCACGGTGACGATCAGACCGTCCTCGAAGCGGTGCAGCCAGAACAGCAGGCGGCGCATTTATTCGGCCGTGTCGCGGTGGGCCTCAAGGATGCGGTGCAGCCGGTCGAGCATGTCGCGGCTCAGCTCGCCCTCTTCCACCAGNTCATTGGTGGCCTTGTCGGCGTAGCGCTTCCATTCGGCGCGNTGCTCGTCGCTGGGCNNNACCAGCTCCAGNCCCTGGTTGCGCACCGCCTGGAAGGCGTCCTTGTTCTGCTCGCGGCTGTCCCGGTCGATGGTGTCGAAGGCGNTTTCCAGCACCCGGCGCACCACCGCCCGGTCGTCCTCGGCGAGGCGGTCGAAGTGNCGCTTGTGGATCGCCAGCAGNCCGTAGGTGTAGAGCAGCGGCAGNTCGGTGANGTAATCCACCCGCGAGTACCACTGCANGGTGAGCGCGGCCACCGGCGGCGCCGCGAAGGCGTTGACCGCGCCGGTCTGCAGCGAGGTCAGCACCGAGCCGATGTTCAGCACGATCGGCGACAGCCCCAGGGTGTCGGCGGCGTTGGCGGAGGCGCTGTCGCCGGAGGGCAGCCACAGCTTCTGGTCGCGCAGGTCGTCGAGGCTGCGCACCGGGTTGGCGGACATGATGTAGGCGAAGCCGCCGTCCACCAGCCCGAAGCTGACCCAGCCGTTGTCTTCCAGCCCCTGCTGGATCAGCGGGTCCAGCTCGGCGCGGGCGGCGTCCACCTCGGCGTAGTTATTGAAGGTGAGCGGCACGTTGAGAATCTGGCTGTCCGCGTAGGCGCCGGCGAAGGCCCCGCCCTGAGCCATCTGACCGTGCAGCTGGCCGACGCGAATCTTGCGCTGCACCGCCCGGTCGTCGCCCATCACGCCACCCGGGTAGATCTTCAGGCTGACCCGGCCGTCGGTTTCCTGCTCGATGGTGTCGCCCGCCTGCTTCAGCGCCTTCACCACCGCCGTGCCGTCCGGATACAGCGTGGAAATCTTCAGGGTGGTGGCGAAGGCCAGCACCGGGAACAGGGCCAACAAGGCCACGGCGGTTCTCAACATCGTTCTCTCCATCATCAAAATCGTGCAAAAAGGCCTTGTTGGGGCCAGCCTTGCGGGCGCGGCCTTGTGGGAGCGGGCCCCGCCCGCGAAAGGCAAGCTTTGCTTGCCGGCAGGATCCCAGAGCGCCCTCTACCCGCAGCATAAGCACCCTCTCTGGTATCCTGCCGGCCGGCGTTGCCGGCCTTTCGCGGGCGGGGCCCGCTCCCACAAGGCCTGCTCCCGCAGGCCTCAGAAATAATCGTCAGCGCCATCCAGAAGCTGCTGCGCCTGCTCCTTGGCGTAGGTGTTCTGCAGCGTCAGGTCGGGCACGTCCGGCTCGGCATCGAGCACCTGGCGCAGCTGCTCGTCGTGCAGTTCTCGGTCAAACACCAGACGCGCGTAGTGCTCCGCGAACAGCACCCGCGCCAGCAGGTTGCGGCCCTCGGAGAGCGCCACCGCCCGCTCGAAATGGTCACGCGCCTGCTCCGGGCGGCCGCCCAGGCTGGCCGGCAGGATGCTGTTGAGCACACCCAGGTACATATGCGCCTGACCGTAGCGGTAGTCTTCGTCCAGCGCCACCACCCGTTCCATCAGCAGCCGTACCCGGGACAGCTCCGCCACCGCGTTCCAGTCCTCGGTGTGGGTCTGGATGTAGCCGGCCCAGGCGCCGCCCAGGGAAAACAGCACCGGCACGTCGTCCTGGCCGGCCTCGTCGAGCAGCGCCTCGAACGCCGGCACCTCGATGTCGCGCAGGTCGCAGTAGTCGCCGTCGTGGGCGCAGGCGCCGCGCAGAGCGTAGGCCAGCGCCTTTTCGTTCAGGCGCGCGGCGCGCGCTTCGTCGTCCACGAACACGCCGGCGTAGGCGCCGTACAGGTCGGCGCCGGTCATCAGCAGGCCGCTGCGCTCCGGCCAGTTGACGATCAGCCCGTCCACCATCAACAGATAGGAGGGCAGGCCCGCCTCGACGGTGGCCAGATCGTTGTTCTGCATCACCGCGCGACCCAGGCTGTCGTCCAGACGCGCCACCCCGCAGCCGGTCAAAAGCAGTGCCAGCATTGGCCCCATCAGGTATTTGGCTATTCGCATGTCGGTACCATTACTACTCCGTCTCTGGAATCCTGCCGGAGGCTTCGCCTCCTTTCGCGGGCGGGGCCCGCTCCTACCCGCCTTTGTAATAGCGGGCGCGGCGGTAGAGGCCGATGCCCGCGCCCAACGCCGCGCCGGTGATCAGGCCGGACACATGCGCGGCGTTGGCGACGATGTCCGCCAGCCCTACATAACAGATCACCAGCCAAACCAGCATCAATATCACAATCTCCCGGCGCAGCTGATACCCGGCCGCCGGGTTGGTCTTGCCGTACAGCCATAGATAGCCGAGCAACCCGTAAACCACCCCGGAAAGCCCGCCGAAGCGCGGCCCGGTGTCCATGAACTGGGCCAGGTTGGAGACCGCCGCCACCAGCAGCGTGATCCAGATCAATTGGAAGCTGGACTGGAAGCGCTCGATCAAACGGCCCAGGTCACTCCACCACAGCAAGTTGAAGATGATGTGAAGCACCGAGAAATGCAGCAGCATCGGGCTGAACAGCCGCCACGGCTGGGCCGCCAGGCCGTCCAGGCTTTGCGGGAACATCAGCGCGTAATAGATATCCGGGCCGATCACATACGGCGAGACGTAGATCAGCGCGGTCACCACCAGCACCGTGCGCGTCACCGGCCCCATGCTGGCGAACCAGCCGCCGGAAAACACCTGCTGGCGCGGCAGGCCGGTGACCGGCTCGCTGGCCTGCCAGGCGTTGTCCTGCCAGCGGCGCGCCCCGGGGTCACGCAGGAACGCCTCGGCAATCCGGCGTGCCTCGTCATGGCGCGCCGGATCCTCAAGGAACAGCACGAACTCGCCGTCGCCGGCTTCCTCGCGGGTGCGGATACCCTCACGGCCCAGCACATGGGCCAGTTGCCGGGCCAGCTTCTCGTTGTTCAGGCGCACCAATTCAAGCATTCCAATCCTCTTTGTCGGCCAGCACTTCCACCGCCTCCCAGAAACAGTCCCAGTGCCCGCCGCAGCTTAGCAGCACCTCCTGAAACGTCCCCACCAGGCCGTAATAGTCATGGACGCCGTTCAGGCGGGCATTGTTCAACCGCCCCTCGAAAAAGCCGGCGTAGGCGCGCAGGGCCGGCAGCTGCTCGGCGCGGGCCCGGTAGTTCTCGCGCAGACCTTCGATCAGCGCCGCTTTGCGCTCGGCCATGGTGGCTTCATCGGCGCCGCTGGCGTACAGCTCGCCCAGTTGCTCGCGGGTCTCCCCCACCAGGGCCAGAAAGGCGTCGCGGGCGCGGTCGCGCTGTTGCCAGCGGTCCAGGTCCACCTGCAGATCGTGGCGCGCCAGATAGCGCAGCGTGCCCTCGCGGGCCACCATGGTGGCCAGGGACTCATTGAAACGGGTGTCGTCGCGGATATACAGCCGCCGGTGGACCAGCTCATGAATCAGCAGCTCCACCAGGGCCGGGCCGGAGCGGTCGATCATCGGCGTGGTGAGCGGGTCCGCGAACCACCCCAGGGTGGAGTAAGCAATGGCGCCGCCCACGTAGGTGTCCTGCCCCTCCGCGTCGAGCTTCTCGGCCAGGGCCTCGGCGTCGGCGCGGTCGAAGTAACCGCGGTAGCTCAGGCACCCCAGCAGCAGGTAGCACCAGGTGCGCGGCTCCAGGGAATACGGCGGCGCGGCGACCACGTTCCAGACCACCGCGTCGTCGCGCAGATGCACGTAGTCCTGGTAGACGTTACGCGCCGGCAGCGCCAGGGACTCATCGGCGAACGTGAGCACATCACCGGCCAGGGCCAGTTGCCGGCGCACCGCCACCGGTGTTTCCGGATCGGCCACCACGTCGGCCACCGGCTGGCGGGCGCCCATCAGGTCCATGTGGCCCTTCACGGCCTGGCCGTAGTAGCCGAGCTGGCAACCCGACAGGAGCAGCAGGCTGCCGGCCAGAAGCCACCAGTAAAACCGGTTCTCAGGCACGGGACATGAACTTCCGCTCGGAGGTATTCACCTTCACCTTCTCGCCCTCCTGGATGTACTCCGGCACCTGGACCACCAGGCCGGTCTCCAGGGTGGCGGGCTTGGTGCGGGCACTGGCGGAGGCCGCCTTCATCGCCGGCGTGGTCTCGGTGATGGTGAGCACCACCGACAACGGCAGCTCCAGGCCGATCACCGAATCCCCTACCTTCAGGGCCAGCAGGCCGTCACAGCCCTCGGTGATGAACGGCAGCTCGTCGCGGATATCCTCGGCCTTGAGCGGGTATTGGGAAAAATCCTCGTCGTCCATGAACACATGGTCGTCGCCGTCCACGTAGGAGAAATGCACCGGCCGGCGCAGCAACTCCACGGTGGGCACGTCCTCGTCGCCCTTGTAGCGCTCCTCGAACTTGGGCCCGCCGCCCACCGCGGCGGCGCGCACCCGGTACAGCGTGGCCGCGCCCCGCGCCGAAGGGGAATTCACCTCGATCTGGCGGATCACGAACAGGGAGCCGTTGTGTTCAATAACGTCGGATTTTTTCAGGTCGCTGGCGCGGGTCACGGGCCTTCCTCATGGCAACTCAAAACGGCGCCAATAGTAGCAGGCCCGGCACCGTCGCCGGTAGGCCGGGTCATGCCAAAGACGCCACTCCGGCGTCACCGGCCCGCAAACCTACGCGGCGACGAGCTTCTTGACGTTCAAATCCTTTCGGTGCTGTTCGGCGTGCCAGAGTTCGTACTGCGCCTGCTGGGTGAGCCAACTCTCCGCGGACGTATCAAATGCGATGGAAAGCCTGATCGCCATTTCCGGGCTGATACCCGCCTTTCCGTTCAGGATGGCGCTCAATGTCTTGCGACTGACCCCCAACGCCTCGGCGGCGGCGGTCACCGTCAATCCCAGAGGATCAAGACAGAGTTCCTTTATGACTTCACCGGGGTGGGGAGGGTTGTGCATCAGCATAATGACACCTCAATGGTAATCCTCGTAGTTCACAACCTCGGCGTCCCCATCCTTGAACCGGAACGTCACACGCCAGTTACCACTCACCGTAACGGACCAGATACCGGCGCGGCTGCCCGTCAACTTGTGTAACCGGAGCCCGGGCAAGCTCATATCTTTAGGCTCTGACGCAGCATGCAACCTACCGAGGATAAGCCGAAGTCTCTTAGCGTGGGCAGCCTGGATTCCCGCCGTGCTGCCGGACGAAAAGAAATGGGCCAAACCTTTGTGTTTAAAACTTCGTATCATCGCCGAGTGTAACCCGTAACGTATCGCACCTCAACACAGAAACACAGTGAATTGCCTGATGACATAGCCTCACCACAGGCAGGGCCTGGTCTCCCCGTTATGGAGTCAGCGTAGTGGATCAGGATGCGGTCGGAGGTAAGCAGGAAACGGGACGGCATGTCGGCGAGAGCGGAACTTTCCGTGATCCCTGGCGTACGGTGGGGTTGGGGCGGGTGGAGGGACGTTATCCGACGGCGGCGCCGAGGTCGACGACGATGCGCTCGCGGGCTTCGCGGGCCAGGGCGCGGGGTTCGTCCGGCGGCAGGGGCGCACCGAAGGTCAGTTCGACGACGATCCGGCGGCGCCCCAGCAGCCGCCACAGGTGGTGGTGGAATTCATCGTCGTCGATAAAGGCGATGCCGGTGTCCGGTCGGCCCTGCTCGTCGCGGTAACGCACGGCGACGGTCTGCACCGGTGCGTCGTCACCGGCGGCGGCGAACAACTGCGGGAAGAACCGGCGCACGCCGGTGCCGTCGGTGGTGGTGCCTTCCGGGAACACCAGGATGCCGTGGCCGCGATCCAGCCGGCCACGGATCTCCTCGGTCTTGGCCTTGGACTCACCGCCGCCGCGACGGATAAACAGGGTGCCCACGGCGCGCGCCAGCCAGCCGATCAGCGGCCACTCCGCCACCTCCGCCTTGGACAGGAAATAGCACGGCCGGGCGGCGGCGATCACCGGAATGTCCAGCCAGGACACATGGTTGCTGACCAGCAGCACCGGCCCCGCGCGCAATGGCCCCTGAACGCGCAGCTCCACCCCCAGAATGGTGAGAAACCGCAGGCACCAGCGGCGCTTGGCGTTCAGAATCACCACCCGGTGGGGGTCCCGCCCCGCCCTCAGCCAGATGGCCTCCAGCACCCCGCCCAGCAGGTGCATAAGCACCCGCAAGGCGCGCCAGCAGCGCCGCGCGGTCACCCGTACCGAACCCTCCCCCACCGGCGAGTTCAGCGACAGATCCCGCACCGTCACACCGCCACCGCCGGCCGGGCGTCGCCGGGCTGCAGGAAGTGCTGCACATAGCGGGCCGGCAGACGGGACACCTCCATCAGGATGAAGTAATCCAGGCAATTGAAGTCCGGGTCCCAGCACGGCTCGCCGCACACCCGCGCGCCCATGCGCAGGTAGGCCTTAAGCAGCGGCGGCATCTTCACCCCGCCGCGCTCGCCGGCGCCGTCCAGGGCGTCGCCGGGCATGCGGTCGAGCCGGAAACGCGGCGTCACCCGCAGGTGCGGCGGCGTCATATGGGATTCGCGGATGCGCTGATCGATCGCCGCCACGTTAAAGCCTTCGCTCAACGCGATGCTGGCGCAGCCGATCAACGAACCGATGTCGTTCTCCAGCATGTACTGGGCCAGGCGCGCCCACAGCACGGTGATCACCGCCCCACCCCGGTAATCCGGATGAATGCAGGTGCGCCCGATTTCCGCCACACGCCCCTGCAAACCGGCCAGCGGCCCAAGATGAAACTCGTTCGCCGAGTAGAAGCCGCCGGTTTTATGCGTGCGCTCCCCGGCCAGCACCCGGGTGTAGCCGACCAGCTCGCCGCTCTGGTTATCGCGCACCACCAGGTGCAGGCAATGGCGATCGAAGCGGTCTCGGTCCAGGCCGAAGGGCGCGTGGAAGCTGGCGCCGTACTCCTGGGAAAAGATCCGGTAACGCAAACGCTGAATCTTCAGGATCTCCCGGCGGGACCGGGTAAAATAAGCGCTGAACCGAGCGCCTGTTTCCGGCCCTTTGAGCGCATCACGGGGCTTGAACACGTCTTTGAATGGCGGTCGCAGGGCTTTGATCTTTCCGGCGGCTTGCGCAAGCATAACGAGCTCCAGATTGGATTTACGCCAGTCTGGAAGCCCCCCATTGCTGTCCCGTGACAGGGTTGTGACCGTTAGGAGACAGAATCTGATGCGTATCGAACGCCGCGCGACACCGCACTACCCGCAGCCGGTCAAACTGGCGCCCGGTGAAGTCCGGCACTGGTGCGCCTGCGGCCACAGTGACACGGCGCCGTTTTGCAGCGATGAGCGTTGCGGTGCCGGCGAGCGGCTGAGTTATACCGCGCGCAAGGAAGAGATCGTCCTGTTCTGCGGCTGCGGCGCCACCAGCACCCCGCCCCACTGTGACGGCGCCCACATCGGCCTGCGCGACCGCGAGCCCTGGTGGCGGCGGCTCAGGAGCTGGTTCCGGGGTCAGTGAGAACCGCTGTAATCTTTCGTCCCCGGCACGCGTGGCATATTTCTTACACGTTCCGTCATTTTGAGCCTACTTCCGCCGCCTTCGACCTGCGTTACCGTATACGCATACCAATTCGCACGGAGGCGAGACGAAAATGACCATACTGCTCCAACACCGCGGATACTACGGCTACGTCGAGGTCAGCCAGAAGAACAACTGCCTGCACGGCGCCCTGCTCAACATCGAGGTGCCGGTGCACTATCAGGCCGACACCGCGATCGGCCTGGTACGGGCCTTTCAAGACGCCGTGGACAATTACCTGGACTATCCCTACCCGACGCCGTCCCGCGATGAAGAATTCGGGGTCAGGTCTTGTCTTTTGCCTTTCGGATGATGTGACGCCTCGAAGCCAAAACAGGCTCAGCCGAAAATGTCGTCCAGGCTGTCGGCGTCCAGCACCCGGTCGGCCCACGTTTCCAACTGATGTTGCCTGGCGCTCTGCAGGCGTTTGTGCACGCTGGGCGGAACCTCGCCGAAGCGTCGCTGGATAAGACGCAGGACCAAGGCGCGCTCACCGTCCAGCCGGCCTTGCTCGATGCCTTGCTCCACGCCTTGCCTGACGCCCACCAGACGTTGACGCTCCTTCCATTCCTCGAAGCGGTTGGTAATCATCTCGTACGCCTCCTGCAGGTCGTGCATCTCGGGAAAGGAGAGCCGCCACCTCCTCGGAGGACCGGTGATGCTCCAGCCGGAACAGTGCCGCTATCCACTCCCGGGGCAGAAAGCCCGTAAGCAGATCCCGCACCATCCGATCATGGGAAAACAGCAACTTGTAACTGGTGTCGTGCTCGTCCATGGGCACCTCGAAAGCCAATTCAGCCCAAGTCTGCGTGGGAAGAACTGGGGAATCTGTCCTACGGTGCGGAAGGTGCCTGTGCGAGAAAGCGGAAAGACATGTAGGCAGCTTGATCCGGGCGGAGCAAAACGCAAGGCCTGACCCTCAAGATGCTCAAGAATCCTACAGCCCGATGCCGTTCTATATTACCCAGTCTGTAGTCTTACGCTTCTTCCGACTCCCCCACCTCGTCCTTAATCTTGCTTGATCGCCATTAACACGGATGAAAATCTGTAACTTTTAAGTTACAGTAAGGGCATGGAATGATTGAGCTACGGCGCTACCAACGACCTAACGGCAAAGTGCCTTTAACAGAGTGGCTCGCCGAGCTACGAGATCCACGAGCTAAAGCGAAGCTACAAGTGCGCTTGCGCAGGCTATCGGTGGGAATCACTGGCGACGCGAAAAGCGTCGGGGAGGGCGTCTACGAGTTACGGGAGCGCACCGGACCAGGCTACCGACTGTACTACGGCCGTCACGGAATGAGCTTAGTAGTCTTACTCTGCGCCGGCGACAAAGGTACCCAGCGAGCCGATATTAAGCGTGCCAAACAGTACTGGAATGATTGGAAACGGAGAAATTCATGAGCCGACGCCAACCTCAAGCCTCTATCTCTCACGACGAGGCCATAATTGAAGAACTGCGAGCCGACCGTGAGTTCGCGATCGCTTATCTACAAGCGGCGCTGGAAGAACTGGACGATGCCGACAACCGAGCCGCCGGCCTACTGGCGCTGCGCGACATCGCCGAAGCGTATGGCGGCATGGCAGTCGTTGCCCGGGACGCCGGCATCACCCGGGAAGCGCTTTATAGAGCACTGTCCCCGACGGGCAACCCTACCCTTAAAACACTGCTGGCGGTTCTCCACGCCATGGACATGCGGCTGTCGGTTACGACAGGCAGAACGCAAGGCCTGACCCCACCCCAAGGAAACACATGTAGGCCAGCTTAATCCGGCCAGAAAAACGCGGGATCCTACCCGCACTTTTTAAAATGTTTTCTGTCCCCTTTTAATATATTAGCGCCCGTTTTCTGTCCCCTTTTTAAAATCGGTAGAACATTCAATTAGGTGTGTATATAAATCCGCCGGACATTACGGGTACAAACGTTCACAGACGGCAATTCCAGGCCTGTTTCTCAGTTTTTTGACTGCATAGTCACCCCTCTATATCAATTACTTACGCCATGTTTTCATTTTTTTGGCCTACCCTTTTCACAATTTTCGATTAACTACGCTCCAAGCACGGACACAAGCTCTGAGTGCCGTCCGTCCAACGGCAATTCCCTCCCACGGGAGACGCCGCGTTCAGTCGTGGCACTAATAACGGGATGTAAAACCACTAAAACAACAATTTGGAAGAAAACAATAAAAGGAGGGTTCACACCCATGCGCGCAAATTTCCTTTCTTGTGCCGGCCTGTGTGCCGGCGCTCTTTTTCTGAGCCCGAGCATCGCCCTGGCGAACATGGGCAACACCGCCACTACTTATGGCCTGTTGCCCACGGACATCGCCTCCGCCCAGGCCTTGTCCATGTTCAACACCCAGGTGTCGACCACCTACTACAACCCGGCCTATCTGGCGCACAGCACCAAGAGCGAGCTGACCGCCGGCCTGATGCACGCCGAGCACAACCTCAAGGCCGACAGTGAGCAGTTCGGCACCTACACGGTGCAGGACGACCCCACTCAACAGGTGCTGCTGGGCCTCAAGGCAGATCTCAGCGACCTCACCGAGCTGGGCCAGCCCATGTACCTGGGCGTGATGATCGGCTCCGAAAAATTCGGTGACGAGCTGCTCGCCTTCGGCTCCCGCACCGACCCGGACGGCCAGTACTTCAACTACGGCCGTCAGCCGCTGTTCCTGAGCATCGGCGTGGGCACCCACATCTGGCGCGGCCTGGACGTCGGCATCGGCACCAAGGTCACCCTCAAATCCGAGGCCTCCCTGGTGGCGCAGACCAACCTGGCCGGCGAGACCGAGTACGAAGAGCTCAACGTCTCCGCCAAGCCGGTGATCCGCCCGGTGATCAGCATGAACTTCGACTGGGAAGAGACCTTCTGCCCGGACGCCAACTGCTGGTACGACGGCCTGGAAACCGCGTTCGCCTTCAAGGGCTACTCCGACTCTTCCGTGGAAGTGAACGCCAACACCATCATCCCCGGCACCATCCCGGACCCCGGCCTGTTCATCGACATCGCCACGGTGGATTCCTACCAGCCCAACATCTACACCGTCGGCATGCAGCTCAAGCGCGACAAATGGCGCCTGGGCCTGGCGGTGGAAATGCAGGAATGGTCCGCCCTGGAAGACGAGCTCAACAACGACACCGTCAAGAACAATCTGGGTCTTGAGTTCGACGACATCGTCATCCCGCGCATCGGCGCCGAGTACTACCTGAACGACACCTTCACCCTCACCGGTGGCGTGGCGTTCGAGGAATCGCCGCTGGCCAACGACGTGAACCCTGAAGTGAACTACCTGGACGCCGACCGCACCGTGATCGGCCTGGGCGTCAGCGCCACCTTCGACCACGTCTACGGCCTGGTACACCCCCTGCGCGTGGACCTGGGCTATCAGCATCACCTGATGGATCAGCGTGAGTTCCAGATCAAGTCCAGCCAGCCGACCGCACTGAACGACGACGTGGTGGAAACCGCGGGCGACGTCAATGTCTTCGCCGGCTCCATCAGCATGCAGTTTTAAGAGGGAGGGACAATAATGAAGACAACAATCCTGAAGCAGTCATTGCTACTGCTTTCCTCCGCCACGCTGCTGGCCGCCTGTGGCGGCGACGGCGGCGACTCACCGGTGGACGACTTCGGTAGCAACCCGGGCGAATCCGGCGCGCAGGCCCTGCTCTACGCCTACCCGGACAACGGCCAGGGCGAAGTGCCCACCAAAGCCCCCATCGCACTGCGTTTCACCAGTAACGTGGCGCCGGGCAACGTCAACCAGAGCGTCACGCTGTGCTGCGACGACCAGGGCGAAAACCTGGACTTCGAGGTGGAAAGAGTCGACGGCGAGCCGCGCGGCGTGCTGCTGACCCCCACCGACGGCCTGGCCCCCGGCACCCAGTACACCGTCGAGATCAACGATCTGCGTCTTAGCAAGGGTACCGCCAAGGACCAGACCCTCACCTTCACCACCCGCACCCTGCAGGAAGGCCCGAAGAGCGAGGTCGTCCAGGAAGTCCCCGCCGGCGAGGATGAATTTCAGCTCAGCCGGACCATGCCGAACGGCTCGGAGCTGGAACCGGTAATGGACTTCTCCGCCTTCCGCTTTCAGTTCACCCAGCCCATCGACCGCGCCACCGCCAGCTACGGCGACGGCAACAGCGTCGTGCTGCGTGACAGCGAAGGCGCGGTGGTGGAAGCCGGCCTGCTGGTAGACGGCGCCTACATGACCGTCGACCCCACGGACGACTACCTGAACCCGGGCGAAACCTACACCCTCACCCTCGGCGGCCTGGAAAGCACCTACGGCGAGACCTTCGCCGGCGAGACCCTCGAGTTCACCCCGAAGGACTCCTCACCGCGCGGCGAGCCCGGCTTCCTGGTGCAGCGCATCACCCAGGACGGCACCTCCCGCCTCACCGGCAAGGGCATCAACCAGGTACCGGTGAACGGCACCCTGCTGGGTGAAGACGTCAACGTCACCCAGGCCCAATCCGATCTGGTGATCGCCGAACTGGCGGACGTCACCCAATACACCGACGTCACCCCGATCCGCCTGCCCAAAGGCACCCTGCTGGAAGGCACGCCCATCGAGATGGTGAAAATCGGCGGTGAAGTGGACGCCGGCTTCGGCTCCGGCGACGTCACCATGCGCGTGCTGTCCGACGCCACCGGTTATCTGGTGCCCAATTCCTACACGGAAAACCATCCGGATAAGCTGCGCATCGTCCATCTGTTTATGGACGTGGGTATCGCCACCGCAAACCCGAAAGCCAACGGCGGCTTCACGCAGAACCTACTGCACATCCACCTGGTGGGTGTGGCCGAAGTGGACCCCAACGGCGGCGTTTTGAATATCGATGCCACCAGCATGGTAGAACCAGATATTCTGGGGCAGGAATACGGTTATGGTTTGCTGAGCTTCCAGTTGCAGTCATATAAGAACCAGACCGATGGACTCTTGGCACACGCCAGAGCGATGCTGGAAGACACCACGCCGCCTACACTGCAAAGCTGGACTCTCGGTACAGACGGGGGCAGCGATCAAGACAAAGTACAGCTTCATGCACCTGGTGAGTCAATAACGCTAAACTTCGATGAGCCTCTGGACCCTGAAAGCGTTGAAGGCCATGTCCGACTTTTCCAGAATGGCAATTCTGTTGAAATTGATCACTATAGCGATGGCTCAGCGTTGGTAATCAAACCAGCAGCGATGAAAGAGACCAACCAATACGGCACCACGGTCCGCCATCCAGAGAGTTTAGAGTATAGCTCAGAAAACGACCCTGTTATTTATACGCTTGAAATCGGCGGTGACGTAGTTGACTTTTCAGGCAACGGAATTATCCCGATTACCGAGCAGATTGAAATGCCGATCAAAGTCGAGAATAAAACCGTCCTAGAGTCTAATGATGACCGGATAGATAGCATTCCTGACCATGCCCCTATTGTTCTATCCGCCTATCCCGGCTTTCCTTGCGCGCTCTCCGAAGAAGGACGCGATTTAACGAACGACCTTGCTGGTCGGTGCGAAGGTGGCTACCCAATGAATACTGACGAAAACGACCTTTTCGTTCGTCAAGAGGACGATAGTATTCCGGTGATGGGCTTACCTGGCAATCGCCCGATCATAGTGCACTTCTCGAAAGCCATGGATCAAGACAGTATTATTCTTGGCACTACATTCACCGTCGAACGTATCAACGAAGAAGGTTTAGTGCAAAGTGAGATACCTGGCGAACTAGAGATTCATCCGAGAAAGTTAATCTTCAGACCTGATCAACCTTGGGAAAATGGCGAGCTGTACAAATATTCGATTCTTTCTTCAGGCTACGAAATAGGGAATCGGTCTGGTGTGCCCGACCTTCAGTCCGTCGACAACTATGCATGTGGAATGGACTCGGTATGCGATAAGGAAGATGGAATGCCGTTACAGACCATAGCAATCGGCTTATCCACGGCCATGCCAGCAGATGAAGTAGGTAACGGGTCACCCGAATCGACGGTTGTGTATATGAGCGCTGCAGATTTCGACGCTGGCGGCCCTCCAATGGAACAGTTCTTCAGAGGAGCTGAACCCAATAACAATATTGTTCAGATACTTTCAACCAAGCCGGTATCAGACGTAAACCACAGCTTTTATCATGAGGCAGATACACCCGAAAATGTTACCGACACGCACCCTCTGCTCGGGCAACTGGGGACACTTGGGCACTACGAATATGAAACAGAGGAGTATGGACCAACGTCGATACCAGATACTCAATATCCTGAATATGATCCAAACGGTGTTCGTCCTGGAAAGAATAGTGCAAAAGTGCTTTCTATGTTTGAAAGGGAGGGCGAGCCTATACCTTTTCCATACGTCAGCGGTGCTAACATCGGATGTTCCTATAACTTCGAAGAAAAAAAGACCACTGGCTGTGCCGATCGTATGTTCACCTATCTTATGTCAGCGCTTGTCGCCGAAGTTACTGACGAGGTGTCAAAAGAAGGCTATATAAAAGTTTTGCTTTGGCCCTCTCAAGTTGCAGGCACCAGTCTTCCATTTTTTGCGATCCAGTACGCTCCCCTAGAAGATTTGGGTCTGCCGCCTGGAATGGGCCTTCCAGACCCGTTTGGTGTACCGAACCCTAGAGAAACAGGGCCTCAGTTCTTACGAATGCGTTTCCAGAAAGGTGACGACACGGTTAATGGCAGAGCCGTTCGTAACAAGCCCATCGAAGCATTTATCAAGCAAGAAGGGGATACACCCATTCTGGAAGCAACGGTCGATCTATATCTCAATGCTCCAGAGGCTTCGGAGCTAGGTTATGGCGGCGTAAGAAACGCGACCAACATGACCTCATACCCTTTAGAGATGACCCTAACCGGACCTGTTCATTTCCTAGATGATGGTCGTATGACAGTTGAGCAGTTCAACGTCAACCGAGTTGATATCCCTCTAGAAGTCGGCGCTTGTACGGAAGGAGGATGCAATGCCGATGGTCTCGGCTATTCGGATCTCTTTATCCCAGAGTATGGCAGTCGACTCAATTTCATTTCAGAGCCTATCAAATAAACGGAGCGATCAATATATAAGTCTTGACTAATTATCATCTATTATCTACGAGGGCACCCGCAGCACTGCAATGGGCGCCCTCCTTTTCAATTCCCCCCAGCCGTTAGCGCTAATAACGCGAACTTCCCGATTAAGCGAACGAGTCCAAAGATAGATTGGGAAAGTCGGCACTGAAGCCCCTAAGTTTTGCCACTAGTCAAATCACTGTAGAGGTTTGGCGCACAACTAGCCAATAATCCGGTTCCTTTTAAAATCCCGGTTAATGGAAACCTAGACCGTATCGATACTGAACGACAAGGAGACGAGTCTGCCGGTGAAAGAGGTCTGCCACAAGCACGGTATAATTTCGGCCTGCCACTATCAGTGCAAATCGAAGTACGGCGGCTTTGACGCCTCGGAGTTGACACGGATCAAAGGGCTGGAAGTCGAGAACGCCAATCTGAAGCGGCTGTACGCCACGATATGGCGTTGGCAAACATTGCCATGAAATTATCTAAGTCCGCTGTAAAAGCGCAGGGTGTTCTATATCTGCCCCAGGAACACCGGTTTCGGCGGAGGCGCGCCTGCCGTCGTATGCGCCTCTCCCGGGCGGCCTGGTACACATCTCGGTAACGGACTTGTGCAACCGCAGCCCGTAAGCGTCTGGCGAACCCATCTTGAGTCGACGGTTGTGGCCTTCACGATAGTGTCCATCGGACGCTTACCGCGGCCCGACAGTGATTGAAGCTCTTAGCCGTGAAAGACTCAAGGCCAGGGCTGGGCTTCAGAAAGCTGTTGCGGCCATTGCGTCGGTAGCCAACGGTTAGATCACAAACGGGTTCACCGAGTGTATTGCTAACTGGGCGAAGATCAAGCGTCTTACTCAGCGCTGTCAATTACCGTTATTCGTACCGACGCAGCCGAATTGGTCTAGTCGGCGAATTTTATGAGCGATAGACAGTATAGCAGCTTACGATTCCGCATCTTCAACGTGTTGAGCCTCTTTAAACGGGAAAGCTTGGCGATTGAGATCGATGCATTTGTGCACGCCCGCCGGCTGGCACAGGTGCTCGAATACCTCAAAGTGGAGCCGTATTATCGGGCAGCCTGAGAACCAACAGCGGCATCAAATTTTTGGGTGAAGCGCTTACGGACTGGAGCCGATACAACACGTGCTTATTGATTTTATAAAATTAGACAATCCGAACCGGAATGTCTATATTTTGTGGTTCAACCGTAGGCTGCCGCAAGAAGTGCTGGATAATTTCTGTTCCGAGACTTGGACGAAGTCCAAAAGATCAGCTGGCGTTGCATGCTGGAATACAACGAGGAAGGCGACCACGAGAGGCATAACTAGCGGACGTCCACCGCAGCATTACAACAAGCCGAAAGTTTTACTTTTACGGTGTCTACTTGACGGAGAAGCTTACGCCATCGTTACGAAAAAAGGCCACCCAATAAGAGTGGCCTTTAAAATCTTAAATCAAATTTTAGAGAATGTTGAGATCTTTAGCCGGAAGCTGGACCTCAAGGTTGCCATCTACAGTGCAGCCGCTGTCGTCGTCGGCAGCGCCATTCTCGTAGATAGTATTGTCGCGACCAGTACCACCGAAACGGAAGGTGCTGTCGGAATTATGGTACTCGACCTCATGCAAATGCCCCTGATCAACAAGCTCGATACCGAACAGGAAGTCATAATCTACATCCAGTGTCCCGACATTACCGCTGTAAGAGCTAGCGCTACCAGTATATATGATCCCTGTTGAAGCATTCGGAGAGTGTTGATCGGAGTTACCCGCATACCACTCAAAGCTTCCGACCTCAATATCGTCACACTCAGCGTCACCTTCATCGCCTGGAGCGACAGTCCCGCTATTCACACGGACCCCAATGCGCCAATTGTCATCGTCATCCTGAAACTTCCGCACTTCGCCCTCAAGCGAGAGCTCACAGTTGAAACTCTGGGGAGTACCGAGGACTTCACAGCCAAGGTCCGTATAACCAGTGAATGTGAAATCTTGTGCTGGATCAGACCCACTAGCAGGGTAGCCATGCCAGTCACCTGCGTGGCCGCCATTGCCGTTAAAGTGGACCCAGCTATCATCACGTAGCTGAAGCTCGATACAGGGCGCCGGACCCTGATGAGGCCGAGGGCAGGCCCCAGAATCCCAACCTGCGCTCGCTAGTTGAGAGGCGCTTAGAAGGCCCAGCCCCATAACGGAAGTCACAATAACTTTGATCTGCTTTATCTTCATGACAAGTCTCCATTTCCTTAGTTTCTATTTTTCCATTTTACTGCCGATAGAGAATGCTCCTTCGGCAGTGATTTTGAGGATAGGCCCGGATAATCTCATCACTCAAGCAGTTCGGTCTTTGATTGTATGGAGTTAAACAGTATGCCTTCTCCGTCTCGAAATAAGGCTTCTATAACTAAGACATAAGACTAAACTTATGCACATTTTTATGACCACTTCCGACCCTTTTAGAAAACCGTTTATCAGCAAGATCTAACGCTTTATCTTTACCGTAAAGGTTCTGCCATGCCTACGGACGGTCATTACGGCCTGTCCTTGCCGGCGCGAACTATTTGCCAAACGATCGTCGGCTTCCACGCCGAGTGGATACCCATTTATTGATACGATGATGTCACCGTCCTGCAAGCCGTAATCCTCTTTAAGCGCTTCAGCTCGCGCGCCGACCTTATATCCAGCCGGCAAATCCGGGTCGACAGGCTGTAGACCCGCATGCTCTAAAAGCCGTGAATGGCTAGGTGGGCTGAGAGCGGTGGCAGGATCACCGGCTTTGGCGCTCTCTTGATTCATACTATCAACTTTCGAGGAATGCTCTTCAATATCAATGTAATCGGGCCAGTCGATTAACATTAGCGTACTAACCTGACCTTCTTTCTCTACGACCACTCCATCCTTTAGGATGTCTCTCACCTTTAGACCGCCCGCCAAATAGTCTCCCGACCCGACCAAGATCTCTTCATTATTATTATTTTTTATAATAGCCGATCCATGACCACCCTTTACCTCTGTAAACAACCCAAGGAGCTCTATCTTCAGATCGCTTTTCTGGAGCGCTTTGGCTTTCATCTTCGGCTCTGAGTCTCCTTGATATTTACCGAATACTCGCCATTCTTCAGCTTCTCTCGACGCCCCGGGCGATACAGCGACCTCTTTAGTAGCGCCGAAGTACCCTGTCCGCGGGCTTGCTAGCTTTCGGGCTGTCTCAGGCCCAAAGAGAAGGAATGACACGGTGTCGATAGCTATATATATGCCGACAACAACCAAGAACGTAATAGCTACGCGAGGGAACATGCTTAGCCTCTGCGCACGCGGACGTGCTCTGAATTCCATAACACATACCCAACATTCGGAGAACGGGTTAATCTAGCGCTCTGGCAAGCTGACTTGGTGTCAAATAGCCGCCCAAACGCTGACCTCTATGATCATAAATGCTAGGGGTGGCACTAACACCAACGACCAAACCTAATTCGTGTTGCTCGCTCACCGGGTCGTCGCAATCCTCCGTTTTCTGTTTAATTACGCCACCCCGCTTAGCCGTGGTTAAGGCGCGTTGCCGATCTTTAGCGCACCATACTCTACTCATCAGCTCGCCTGCGGATGATTCGGAACCCGCTCTGGGAAATGCCAAATAATGGACTGTGATACCCGACTCGGTGATATCCTTGATGTGACGATGTAGTTTTCTGCAGTAACCGCAACTCACATCGGTAAATACAAATATTTCAGCCGCCTCTTCAGATCGGGCCTTAAAAGTAATCGCTTCAGCCAAGTCGATCTGATTGAGTTCTACTTTTCTTTTAGCAGCGAGATCGCGCTCCGTCAGGTCAAGCAGACTGCCTTCATGGTGCTGAAGCATCTTTCCTGGAAATACGAATTGGGCGTCCCTAGTCACATATATGAACTTTCCGTTGTCCAATTCAACTTTCATAATATCTTGGACCGGCGTTTCAGCTATGCGCACGATCTTCACGCCATTTGTGACTTCAGCGAGCATCTTACTGATGCGCTTTTTCATGTCATCGGCACTAGCAATATTGAATACCACTATACCTACAACGAGCGCGATTATTTTCTTTATCATAAGCAGCTATCCTTAAAAGTACATGTCACGACTTCGATTGGTAAGCCTTATTTCGACCGCCTCTAAATATTTATACTATGGCTTACAAATATTGCGGTATCGTTTTATATCTCCATTTTCGTAGCGCGGTTCACGGGCGCACCGACACTAAGTTCTATAACACAAATCACTTCAAACGCTTCAGCGTTCAGAAAGCAGAGGCTCAATTTCGGCACGCCGCAATGCCGTCTTCCTAATAAGAATTTTCAATGCCTGCATCGCCTAAGACCTATTACAGGCGAAACTCTCCTGCTTTTTCGATGTCCGTTTAGACGAAACACAAAAAGCAGTTCCGTATCAAATATTTAGAATTTATCTAGTGTGTTTTTTTAACGTGGATGCCTCCATTTCGTAATACGGCTTCTACAGCCGTCATACACTTTCGGCTATACCTCTTTCTGATATGTTGATGCGCCGCATNGGTGGAGAGCACCCCGAGAGTTCAGGACTTGAGCTTATTGACTTGGATGTGCTCGCTATATCGGCGATGGGCCCTATGCCGTCAAACAGGGCAGACGGTCCTGCTTGGCACGGGAGCCCTGCCTTAACTGAGGTGCAGAGGATAAGGAAGCCAGCATTCACCGTGGGGAGCCCCACCCCCTTCAGGGCAGGGCCATGGAACAGCCTCCCGTGGCCCAGGCAGAGTAGAACGTTACCAAATATTGATATCCAGAGCTGGATTCTGAACAGCCAGAGTCCCACTTACGCTACAATTACTGCGGATTCCTGCATCCTCNTAGATCACAGCATCCATGCTTGTGGAAGCGAGACCAAACTGAAAGTCGGACCGCACCAAGCCGCCGCCGTTATTATTGAAGTCCACGCCGTGGATATGACCCTCATCCACCAAAGTTATGAACCCGGCATAGGTAATATCGATACCATTACCGAAGGATGAAGCACCACCAAAATTGCCTGTTACCATGCCGGGTAAGCTGCTTCCGGCATAAGGAATGCCGGTGGTATTATCAAAGTTATTATGGTCGGAACTGCTACCGGCAAACCAAGGAAATCCGCCCAGACCGATGTCGTTACAGCCCTGGTCACCCGGACTAACAGCGCCATCGACCAGTTTGACACCGACCAGCCAGTCGCCATTGCCGTCCTGAAACTTCTTAAACTCGCTGTCCAGGCATAAATTACAATCTAGCTCCACGGTCTGACCGGACACGACGCAGCTTACCGAGGACACACCGCAAAAGCTAAAGGGCTCCTCCGGCTGGCTACCATCTTCATTGATGGGGTAACCATGCCATACCCCCGCATGACCACCGCTACCATTGAAGTGCCACCAATTTCCATTGCTGTCCTTGTGTTCGATACATGGCACCGTACCAGAAGGATTCGGGATGGGAGAGCAATCACCTGGATCCCAACCTGCCGACACCGTTTGAACAAGGGCAAAAGCCGCAAAACTAAACAGTGCCGGTAGCACGGTTTTCATCCATACCTTATTCATCGTCGTTCTCCATATTGTTATGTAACCAGGCATACCTCCGGGATAAAGCCATTACTTGATCCCGTTGAGCCTAAGCTAGGCTGCGTGACTATACATTTCAGTTTTTTGAGAGGGCGATCTTCTGGCTTAATGAGAACTTTTCCGGTTGAAGGTATTAAGGCAAGCATGTTCGTGATTTATAAGGGAACTTAATTCCTAATTCTGGCTGACTTATATAGAGGTTTTGCAAGTCCAACTGCGGGCATGCCTTGCAAAATATTGAGCGGTGACACGCCTTTCCTGACACCTATTTTGCGAGCCGAATGGAATCTCGCAACCATCACCGCTGCACGGCGGGGTGGGCCGGTCGTGTGGCTTGGAGTGCGGTACAAGTATCGCTGAGCGTATACTCTGCCCCGTTGACCTCTTTCAGACAGGCGGTGGTTTTTGCAGCATACGCAAAGCACCGTGAGGTCACGCTGTTTTGCGTGTCTCGCAACTCCTTCTGCCGGATACACAACCGGCTAATCAGCCATCGGCCTTCTTTCGGTACTTACGCGGCCGCCCCGGCCCACGATTGATTCCGATCACGCCGTATTGCCGGTACACTTCCTTCACGAAGCGGATCGAGCCGGTCAGCTTGCAGCGCTTCACGGCGGTATCGATCATCTTCTCTTCTTTGGCGTCCAGACCGTTGCTCATATACACGCGGTAGGCCTCCGCCCGCTCTTGAATGGTGTCGCCCAGACGCGCGTACTCTTCCGGGTCGTCCAGCCAGTACTGGTCGGTCTTGCCCAGCCGCATGCGGTAACTGCTACGGTGGTAGTGATAAGCCGACGACGCCAAGCCATGGCGCACCGGCAGCCGCTCGACGTAGCACATGCAGGCGAGCAGCCATTGCCCCGGCTCCACCGGGCTGGAACGATAGCGCACCTCCCACACCGAGCGCTGCCCATGAAGGTTCTTGCGCCGCAGCGAGGTGCGGCACGAGAGCGCCTTCATGAACGTGGACAGATCGGCGGGGTCTTCCAACGGCGTGGCGATGATATGCACACCGTCAGGTAGCAGGCAGTAGGCATGTATGGCGAGCTTGTACTCTTTGCTGAGCTCCCGAATCTGCCCGAGGCAGTGGGTATAGTCAGCTTCATTGAGAAAGACGGGTTGCTTGCCGTGGCTCTTGCGCACCAGGTGGTGCGGGTGGCCCACGAGCAGAAGGCGATCCTTGCCGGGCATAACTCCCCCTTTTTGCTTTCGCTTTTGGGATTGTTTTTTTCCAGCCTACCCCTTTCGCTTGCCGCTTATGAAGAGAATTTCGCCGCAAGTTCCATCTAAATTAGAGCCAATATCCAGTCACTATAAAAAATCCATTATTATCAAATATTTATATGGTTCCTGATGCGCCCTTTTTAATATTTTACGTCCCCTTTCCAATCTTCTTTCGACACTTCCTTCATGTAGCGCCACCATGGGAAACACCGCATTTATTCTTATCGACCTGGCTGACCGGTGCTTTCAAGCTGCCCATGGCGCTCTGTTTTGCGAAAGCCGCAATTAGCCTTGGCAAACACGCAAAAATGCCGCTTTTCACCTTTGTCACCCCTTATTGTCACGTTTTTGCGCCTAAAAAGCGGTGTGCCGTGAAATATTCGGCCGCTCGGCTTACTTAAGGTGGCGCCGCGCTTTTGCAGCGCCCGCAATTAAGCGTGCAGAGCGCGCAAATTTCCGCTTTTTCCTTCGTTCTGGAGGCCTCAAGGCCGCTTTTTGAGCTTAGTTTGCCCGATTTGGCATGTTTTCCGGACAAAGATCCAAAGGCACCGCGCCAATTCCGCCTTCTCTTACAAGCATTGTCCGCACCGTAGGACAGACAGCCCGGCTCGTCCCCGCCACACTTGGCTGTAAATATGCCGACGAGGTGCCCATGGACGAGCACGATACCGTTTACAAGTTGCTGTTCTCTCACCATGAAATGGTGCGTGATCTTCTGGCCGGCTTTCTGCCGCCAGCGTGGACGGCAGTGCTGGACCTGCATTCTCTGGAGAAAATGAACGGCAGCTACGTCACGGATGACCTGCGTGGCCGGCACGGCGACGCGGTCTGGCGAATACGCTGGGGCGAGGAGTGGCTTTATGTGTATCTGCTGCTGGAATTCCAGTCGTCGGTGGACCGCTTCATGGCGTTGCGCATTATGGTCTACACCGGCCTGCTCCATCAGGATCTGATTCGCGGTGATGAGCTAGGGGCCGACCGCCGATTACCTTCGGTGCTGCCGGTGGTGCTCTATAACGGCGAGCGCCGCTGGCGGGCGCCCACTGACGTGCGAGCTCTGGTCCAACCACCGCCGGACGGGCTGGAACGCTTTCAGCCCGATCAGGCGTTCCTACTGATCGATGAAGGCGCTTACAGCGCCGACGACCGCCAGCCGATCAATAACCTGGTGGCCGCGCTGTTCCGGCTGGAGCACCACCGGTCTTCCGACGAGGTGGCCGGTCTTCTTCAACTTTTGGTAAAGTGGCTGTCAGGCCCGGAACAGGCCGGCTTACGCCGGGCTTACCTGGAATGGCTGCGCCGCCGGCTACCCAAATGGTTTCCTGGCGAGACCTTCCCCGAGATGCACGATCTGCAGGAGGCGTACGAGATGATCACCAACCGGTTCGAAGAATGGAAGGAGCGTCAGCGTCTCGCGGGCGTGGCGCAGGGCGTCGAGCAGGGCCGCCTGGAAGGCGAGCGCGCGCTAGTGCTTCGTCTGATAGAGCACCGCTTCGGCGACGCTCCCGCCACGCTTCGCCTGCGCCTGCAAAGTGCCTCCCAGGCTGAGCTGGAAGATCTGGCTGACCGCATTCTGGACGCCTCCAGCGTGGACGATCTATTCCAATAGGCAGTAGCGCCAAGCTTGGCCTGCTTTTTGATGCCTCGCTGCTAGCCCAGCACCCCGTACTTCCGGTACACCTCCCTCACGAAATGCCGTGAGCCGGTAAGCCGGCAACGCTTCACCGCGGTGTCGATCATCTTCTCTTCGTGAGGGTCCAGCCCGTTACTCATGTACATCCGGTAGGCTTCGGCCCGGTCTTCGATGCTGCCGCCGAGACGGGTGTACTCCTCCGGGTCTTCCAGCCAGTACTGATGGGTCTTGCCCAGCCGCATGCGGTAGCTGCTGCGGTGGTAGTGATACGCCGACGAGGCAAGCCGCTGGGTCACCGGCAGGCGCTCGATGTAGCAGATGCAGGCCAGCATCCACTGCCCGGGCTCCACCGGGCTCGAGCGGTAGCGCACCTCCCATACGGACGTGGCGCCGTGCAGCCTCTTGCGCCGCGACGAGGCGCTGCAGCTGAGCGCCTTCATGAACCGGGACAGGTTCCCCGGGTCGCCCAGCGGCGTGGCCAGGATGTGCAGGCCGTCGGGCAGCAGGCAGAAGGCGTGGATGGCGAGCTCGTACTGCTGGCTCAGCGCGCGTATCTGCCCAAGGCAGTGGGTGTAGTCGGCTTCGTCGAGAAAGACGGGTTTCTGGTCGCGGCTTTTGCGCACCAGGTGGTGCGGGTGGCCCGCGAGCAGAAGGCGATCCTTGCCGGGCATAACTCCCCCTATTTCCGTTGTTTTTTGGGTTCGTTTTTATGGAGCCTACCCTCTTACCGCCCGATGTATGAAGAGAATTTCGGCGGCGGGACGGATTAATATTTTTGCCAGGATTTCGCCATTTTAAAAACCACCCTTAATATCAGTCAGTTACGATTTTCTTCTGCGTTATTTTTATAATTGTCCGTCCCTTTTTCGCCTTTATCGCGCTCACTTCGCCTTCACTTGCAATAATTACCGACCCGACAGCCGAGACAACCCGGCTGGCCTCAAGACACCTCGCCTGCGCCTTCCGCAGGATGGTTCCTCGCTGCTTTTGCACGGATCGCAACTTTCGTTGCCAAGCATGCAAAATGGCGCTTTTTCAGCTTTCTGACACGGTTTTCCCGCTTTTTGGCCCTGCTTTGCCAGTTCTAGCCGTGACGGGCCGCAAAGTGGTCCCTTCTTACCGCGTAGCTACCCTTCGTCTGGACTGCCCGCCCGGTTCCTTACAAATACGATCTCGAATCACTGACACGTTTTCCCGCCATTCCCCACAGCCAGACCGCTAACGCCAGTGGCACCCTGCTTCCTCAACGCAAGGAGGTGGACAATGACGACTAACGGAGCCCAAAAAATGGGTGGCAAAGAAGGGCGCGCTTATTGTATCTTACTGGATACAGGTGCTGCATGAATGCCGTGATTACCACACAGGTCTTCCGGGAGTGGTTGCACCGACTCAAGGATGAGCGCGGCCGCATGGCGATCCTGAGACGTATCAGCCGGGCCGAACAAGGTAATTTCGGTGATCACAAACCGGTGGGAGAAGGAGTGCATGAGCTGCGCGTTCCCGTGGGCCCAGGTTACCGGGTGTACTACCTGCAGACAGGCGAAGCCATTTATGTATTGCTGGTGGGTGGCGATAAAAGCAGCCAAAGGCGCGACATTGCAACCGCTAAACAGATGGCGGCGGTCATCAGGAGAGAACCATGAAATCATCAACCTCACAAGAACTCGGTTTACGCCCTTTCGATATTACCGAGTTTTTGGACAACGATGTAGCGATCACCGAATACCTGACGCAGGTGCTGGCAGAGGGCGATCATGAAGAGCTGCTTGCCGCCATTGGTCATGTCGCCCGGGCTCGCGGCATGACCGACCTGGCACGTCAAACCGGATTGGGCCGCGAAAGCCTCTATAAGGCATTGCGCCCTGGTGCCGATCCACGCTTTTCGACGTTGATGAAGGTACTGCACGCACTCGGCGTACACTTGCAGGCCGTGCCCGACAAGATCGCCTGACCTCTAATACCCGACAGGTAAGAACACGGGCGCTCACTGTATTTGCGCTACTCGCAACTTTCGTTGCCACACACGCAAAATGCGGCTTTCCTAGCTTTCTGACACGGTTTTTACCCTGTTTGCCGGCATTTCAGCCGTCGGGCTTTTTGCGGCGCTTGCGCGGCCGGCCCGGGCCCCGATTGATGCCGAGTATGCCGTACTCCCGGTAAACCTCTTTCACGAACCGGATCGAGCCGGTTAGCCGGCAGCGCTGTACCGCGGTATCGATCATCGTTTCCTCACTGCGATCCAGGCCGTTGCTCATATAGGTGCGGTAGGCTTCGGCGCGCTCCTGGATCGAACTGCCCAGGCGAGCGTATTCCTCCGGGTCTTTGAGCCAGTAGTGGTCGGTCTTGCCGAGCCGCATGCGATAGCTGCTGAGGTGATAGTGGTACGCGGAGGTGGTGAGCTCATGGATGACAGGCAGGCGCTCCACGTAACACATGCAGGCCAGCAGCCACTGCCCCGGTTCCACCGGGCTGGAGCGGTAGCGCACTTCCCAGGCGGAGCTGCGGCCGTGCAGGTTCTTGCGGCGTAGAGAGGTGCGGCACGACAGCGCTTTCATGAAGGTGGAGAGATCGGTGGGGTCGCCGTGCGGGGTGGCGATGATGTGGATGCGGTCCGGGAGCAGGCAGTAAGCGTGCACGCTGAGGTTGTAGTCCTGGCTCAGCTTGCGGATCTGTCCCAGGCAATGGTTGTAGTCCGCTTCGTCCAGAAAGATGGGTTCATTCCCTTGGCTCTTGCGCACCAGATGGTGCGGGTGGCCGGCGAGTAGAAGGCGATCCTTGCCAGGCATAAATCCCCCTTTGCTTTTGGTTTTTTTGGCTTGTTTTCTTAACCTTAGCGACCTGGGACTGGCGTCTGAACAAAATTTCGTGAAAACATAGTTTTCAAAAAATGAAACCATGTCAGAAGTTGAGCAATTCCATGTAAAACAGTCAGTTACGAAAAAGGGGACGCACTCCCTTAAAAGTTGTGCGTCCCCTTTTCGGTGATTTACTGACGTTTTCTTCACGCCTTTCCCGAATGTCCAGCGCTTTAAGAAACAAAATATCTATTCTTGTATATGGCTATTCGGACTCGCGCGGCTTGCCGGGCGGACGCCCTCTGCCACGCATGCTGACGCGGACGCCGGTGATCTTTTCCACCTCGTCGGTGAACTGTTTATCACCGGTGAGCTGGTTACGCATGGCGGCGCCCAGGATAAGCCCGGCTTCCTGGTCCTGGATTTGTTGTTCCATGAAAAGACGGTAAACCTGCCGGCGCTCGTGGTCGGTGTCGGCCAGCTCGAGGAATTCTTCGGGGTGATCCAGCCAGGCCGGTTCGTCGCGGCCCATGCGCATGCCGAAACTGGTCCAGGGAAACCGTGACGGCGCGGTGGCCAGGTCCAGCAGGACCGGCCGCTTTTCCAGATAGCGCAGGCAGGCGAGCGTCCAGTAGCCGCGCTGAACCACACTGGAGCGGTAACGGCTCTCCCAGAGCGTGCCGCTGCGTTTATCCTTGCGGTTGCGGTGGCGCGTGGTGCGTGCCGCCAGCGCTTTCATCAACTCGCTCAACATGTCAGGGTTTGGACCCGGGTCAACCAGCATGTGGACTTGCTCCGGCAACAGGCACCACCCGTATACCTTAACGTGCCACTTCTCTTTTAACTCTCGCAGATCCGTCAGGTATTTAAGGTAATCCTCTTCATCCTTGAATACCTCTTGTCCGTTATGCCCCCGTTGAAGGATATGATGAGGATAGTCAGGCACCACCGTGCGCCTCATCCTTGGCATTTTTACCCCTCTTTATATATCGCTTTTATTTGTACGGGAGTCTATCTAAACAACGTGAAGAAATAAATTATTCAGAGGTATAAATAAATTACTCTGTCCCCTTTTTTATCAAGGTTTTCCTGCACTTACAAAAGGGGACAGACATTTAGGAAAGAACGTCTGCGCTCTTTATTGAAGGCATCTCATGGCATTTGGCCACCATGCTTATTTCAAATCCGTCGTTTGGATTTTCTTTTTATTTCCCGATAAGTTTTCGGAAAAAGTCGATTTTAGCCTGACGCCTGTCAGGATGTGAGCCGGTACGCGCTTTATGCGCTCAGTGTTTTCTCGAAAAACGCCAGCACCCGCCGCCAACTGTCCTCGGCGGTATCGGGGTCGTATTTGGCGCGTAGCGGGCTGTAGTCGGCCATGCGTTTGAACAGAAAAGTCTGGTGGTCGTTCATGTAGGAATGGCCGGCGTTCGGGTAGGTCTGGATGTCGTGCTCGACGCCGAGTTCGGTGAGGTGGCCGGCGAGCCGCTCGCCGTGGTGGCCGTAGATGAGGTCTTTTTTGCCCCAGCCGCCGACCACCGGACAGATGCCGGTGAGCGCGCGGGCCTTGCGGGGCACGCCGCCGTAGAACGGCGCCACCACCTGCAGGGTGCCGCGGGCGGCGTACAGCAGTGCGAAGCGCCCGCCCATGCAGAAGCCCATCATGGCCACCTTGGTGACCGGCTGATCGGTTTGTTCCAGCACCCATTGCCGGCAGGCGTCGAGCTGGTCGAAGGCGTCGCCGTGGCCGGCTTCGTGGTCGCGCAGGGTGCGCACCACGCACAGGCTTTTGGCGCCGGGCCGGTCGTAGAGATCCGGCGCCAGCACCGGGTAGCCGTTGTCGGCGAGCCGCTGCGCGATGCGCGCCTGGTCGTCGCTGAAGCCGAAGATGTCGTGGATGACGATCACCGCCGCGTTCAGGCCGTTGGGCCGTTCGGGCAGGAACCAGCGGGCACGCATGCGGTGGCCGTTGGGTACGGTGACGTGGGTATCCTGGGCGCTCATGGTCACTCCTTGGCGTAACGCCTTTGTTTTCGCCAAGCCTACCCCACTCGCGCCGCCGCGCCAGCCTGTCGGCGAGCTATTGGCCTACCCGGCTCCCTGGGTACTTTCCCGATTTCTCCTACCCTCGTTTCAGCCATGGCTTACAGCACTGGTTCGGCGTGACGAGCTAGATTAGACGGATCAAAAAGGTGCCATTCTTGAAAGGTAGCCGAATAAGGACTAACGTAATTACATCTGAGATTACATATGAGTATACACGACATGGCAACCATCAATCTTCGAATTGACGATGAGCTCAAAGCCCGCGCCTTCGAGGAGCTGAAGAAACTCGGCGTCACGCCTTCCGAATTACTGCGCCAGACTCTGCAGTACGTCGCCGACAGCGGCGAGCTGCCGTTTAAGAATGTACTCCTTACGGAGGAAGACGCAGAACTGCTGGCCATTGCCCGCGAGCGGCTGAGGGAGCCACAACGGGTGAAGGTGTCGTTGGATGACTTATGACCTGGAGTTTGACCGACGGGCGCTAAAGGAATGGCGCAAACTGGGAGATACGGTTCGGCAGCAATTCAAAAAGAAGCTGGCTCTCATACTCGAGGAACCTCACGTCGAGGCCAATCGGCTCCAGGGGCTAAGCAACTGCTACAAAATCAAGCTCAGGGCTTCCGGATNCCGGTTGATTTACCAAGTGATTGATCATGAAGTCATCGTTTGGGTGGTAGCGATCGGTAAAAGAGAGCGGAGTGAGGCTTATCAAAAGGTCAGACATCGACTTTGAACTACAAGCCAAAGGGGTCAGGTCTTGCCTTTTGCCTCATCGGAACAAAAGGCAGGACCTGATCTCGAGTTAGCCGGTGTTACGCAGGCCGGCGGCGATGCCGGCGATGGTCACCATGAGCGCGCTTTCCAGCACCGGGTCGCTGTCGCGGTCGCGCAGGCGGGCCATAAGTTCGGCCTGCAGCAGGTGCAGCGGGTCGGTGTAGGGGTCGCGCACGCGGATCGACCAGCGCATCACCGGGTTGTTGTCGAGCAGGTCCTCGCGACCGGTGAGCCGGTGCAGGGCGTCCACGGTGGACGCCAGCCGCTGGCGCAGGACGTCGCCCAGGCGGGTTTGCTCCGGGTCGTCGGTGAGGCGCTCTTCGTACCAGGCGGCGACGCGCGGGTCGGCCTTGGCGAGCACCATTTCCAGCATGTCCACCACCCCTTGGAAGAATGGCCAGCGCTCGGCCATGTCGCGCACCGTAGCGAGATCCTCGGGGTCGTCGAGAGCGGCTTCCAGGGCCGCGCCGGTGCCCAGCCAGGCGGGCAGCATCAGGCGGATCTGGGTCCAGGCGAACACCCAGGGGATGGCGCGCAGGGATTCAATGCCGCCGCCGGTTTTGCGGCGCGCCGGGCGGCTGCCCAGGGCCAGGCGGCTGAGCTCGGTTTCCGGGGTGACGGTGCGCAGGTAGCTGACCAGCGCCGGGTCTTCGCGGACCACCTGGCGGTAGCCGGCCACGGAGACGTCGGTGAGCTTCTGCATTTGCGCGCGCCACTCGGCGTCCGGTTCGCGGGGCGGCACCAGGGTGGCTTCCAGGGTGGCGGCCACGTACTGCTCCAGGTTGTAGACCGCCACCGAGGGGCGGCCGTATTTGAAGCGGATCACTTCGCCCTGCTCGGTGACGCGGATGCGCCCCGCCACCGAGCCCGGCGGCTGCGACAGCAGCGCCATGCGGGTGGGCGAGCCGCCCCGGGAGATGGAGCCGCCGCGGCCGTGGAACAGGGTCAGCGGCACGCCGTGTTTCTGGAAGGTTTTGGTGAGCGCTTCCTGGGCACTGAACTGGGCCCAGGCGGCGCCCAAAAAGCCGGCGTCCTTGGCGGAATCCGAATAACCGATCATCACTTCCTGACCGTCGATGACCCGCTGCTTGTAGAGCGGAATGTCGAGCAGCGCCGCCATGGTGTCGCCGGCGTTGTTCAGGTCGTCCAGGGTTTCAAACAGCGGCACCACGCGCATCGGCCGGCGCACGCCGGCGATCTTCTGCAGCAGCATCACCGCCAGCACGTCGGAGGAGGTCTTGGCCATGGAGATAACATAGGCGCCCAACCCTTCCGGGCCCTGCTCGGCGATCACCTGGCAGGTTTCCAGCACTTCGCGGACGTCGCCGTCGCACAGGTCGCTGCGGTAGAAGGCGTCGTCCACCAGCGGCCGGCGGCTTTCCAGCTCGGCGAGCAGGAAGCGTTGTTTCTGGCCCTCGTCCCATTCGCCGTAACCGCCCAGGCCCAGGTAGCGGGTGATGGCGTCCAGGGCGGCGGTGTGGCGGGTGGATTCCTGGCGGATGTCCAGGCACAGCAGCGTGATGCCGAAACAGTTGAGGCGCCGCAGCGTGTCCTTGAGCTCGCCGTCGGCGATCGCGCCCAGGCCCACCGCGCGCAGGGAGCGGTCCAGCAATAACAGTTCGTCGAGCAGTTGGCGGCCTTCGGTGAAGCCTTCGCCCTCGGGCACCGGGCGCCCTTCCACCAGCGCCTCCATGCGCCGCCGGGTGATCTTCAGGCGGTCGCGCACGCCGCGCAGCACCACCCGGTAGGGTTCGTGGCTGGGGCCGGTGCGCGCCAGCAGCTCGTCGCTGGCGCGGTGCATGGACAGGTCCGCGAGCAGGTTCTCCACGTCGCGCAGGTAGAGGTCGGCGGCCATCCAGCGAGCCAGTAGCAAAACTTCGCGGGTGACAGTGGCAGTGACGTTGGGGTTGCCGTCGCGGTCGCCGCCCATCCAGGAGGCGAAGCGGATCGGCACCCAGTCGGCGGGCAGGGCGTCGATGCCGGCCTGGCCCAGCTCCGCTTCGATGTCGCGCATTACCCGGGGCACCGCTTTCCACAACGATTGCTCGATCACCGCGAAGCCCCACTTGGCTTCGTCCACCGGGGTGGGCCGCTCGCGGCGGATTTCGTCGGTGGCCCAGGCGGACAGAATCAGCTCGCGCAGGCGCTGGCGCAGGCCGTGGTGCTCTTCGGCGTTGATGTCCGGGCGGTCCAGCTCGGCGAGCAGGTCGGCCATCTGGTCGTATTTGCGGATCAGGGTGCGGCGGGTCACCTCGGTGGGGTGGGCGGTGAGCACCAGCTCCACGGACAGCGGCGTCAACGTCTCGCGGATGCGTTGCGGCTCGATGCCCTTCTGCTTCAGCTCCGCCAGCACCTGGCGCAGGCCCTGGTCGGTGTCCGGGTCGCCGGGGTAACGCTCGTGGCGGCGGTGCAGACGCTCGCGGTGATGCTGCTCGGCGATGTTGGCCAGGTTGAGAAACTGGCTGAACGCCCGCGCCACTTCCAGCAGGGTGTCGTCGTCCAGCGGATCGAGCAGACCGCGCAGACGGGTCAGTTCCATTTCCCCTTCCGAGCGGCTTTCCACCGCCGCCTGGCGGATGGTTTCCACGGTGTCGTACAATCGCTCGCCGGATTGTTCCCGGAGCACCGCGCCCAGCTCTTCGCCCAGCAGGCGTACATTGTCGCGCAGCGGCGCGTGTTGATCCTGTTCCACCGACATCTTCACTCCCGGTATCGTTTTTACAACTTTACACCCGACTGTATCTTTATTCCGTCGGGGAGGTGACGCAACATAGCCCGCATTGCTTTGAGGAACATCGCCACTCATGGAAACTTCTTCGCGTGTGTCCACGGAACAGGGCGTAATCGTACTTCAGTACCTGGCCCGAGCCTTGTTCGCCATCCTGGCAGTGCTCTACTTCAACCATTCGGAAGGTTTCTTCTTCACGGTGCCGACGGCCACGCCCTGGATTCTGGCCGGCAGTTACCTGGCTCTGCAACTGCTGTTTCTGGTGGCGCGGGTGCCGCACGCGACGATACTGGCGTCCGGCCTGGACCTGGTGATTCTCGGCATCGTGATTCTGCTCGACGGTGGCGAGCCGCCGCCGACCATGGCGCTGCTGTTCCTGGCGGTGCTCAGTAACGGCCTGCTGCACGGCCTGAAACGGTTTCTGGTGATGCTGGCCGCCGCCGAAGTGGTGCTGGCCATCGTCATGCCGATCCGCATCAGCTACAGCCCCGGCGGCGCCGAAACCGCCGCCTCCGCCAGCCTGTTCCTGCTCGCCGCGCTCACCGTGTGCATGCTCTACTTCGGGCTGATGATCTGGCGCAACCAGGTGCTCTCCCGGCAGGCGGTGGAAACCGCCTGGCGCGACCCGCAGACCGGCTTTATCAGCCGCACCGCCCTGACCAGCACCGCCGGCTGGCTGATCCCGCTGCACGACCGGCTGTCCTCGCCGCTGACCCTGGTGCTGGTCCACCATCCGGACATCAACGCCCTGGCCGAAACCGTCAGCCAGCGGCTGCGCCGCAGCGACGTGATCGCCCGTTACGACGAGGATCACCTGGCGCTGTTGCTGCCCAGCACCGCCACCGGCGCCGCCGAACGGGTGCTCGCCGACCTGCGCGAACGCCAGCCCGGCCTGCGCGCCGCCGTGATGACCCTGAACAGCGCCAACGCCGCCCTGGAACAGGTGCTCTACCACCTGCAAACCGCCATGCCCCGCACCCGCGACGACCAGGACCACTGGCTCGCCCACGCCTCGCCGCTCGCCTGAGCGGCACGGCCGTACCTTCTTTCTTCCGGTGGCTATCGCGCCACCTCCAGTTAAGATATTCTTGACGGATATTCGATATATTGAATCCCGATAAACCTCATAACCTTTTGATTTAAAAGGTTTTATATTTCATTTTTGAACTTAACTCACTCCGGGATTGAACTTAACGAGGTCAGGATGCCCTCTTTCAAGCACTTCGATCTGTCTCTGTTGAATCCCTCGTTTGATTCGCCGCTGGTGGATGTTCTTAACGAATTGGAACATCTGCGGCGTCTACGCCTGGAAGGCACCACACCCTATCCGGTCTTCTTCGAACTGAAGACACTGTTTCACATGCTCGAAAGCCTCGGTTCCGCCCGCATTGAAGGGAATCACACCACGCTCGCGGATTACGTGGACAGCAAGGTTCAAGGGGCGGCCCAGCCCGGTGAGCAGCTTCGGGAAGTCACCAATATCGAAGAGGCCATGACGTATATCGATAAGGCGGTCGCTGAGAAGACCCCCATTTCAGAAATACTGATTCGCGAACTCCACGCCATAACCGTAGAGCAGCTCACGGAAGAAGGTGATAGAACACCCGGCGCTTACCGTGAGGGAAGCGTAGTCATCGCCGCCTCAGAACATCTGCCACCTGATGCCGTACAGGTATCCGCTTACATGGAAGAGTTGGTTGGTTTTATCAACAAAGATGACCCACCGAAATACGACCTGATGAAAGTCGCTTTGGCCCACCACCGGTTTGGCTGGATCCACCCATTCAGAAACGGCAACGGTCGAGTAGTGCGCCTTCTCACCTATGCGCTACTGATAAAATATGGGTTCGAGGTCTCCATGGCAGGCCGGATTCTCAATCCAACAGCCGTATTCTGTAACGACCGTGACCTCTACTACCGCATGCTGGGAGTTGCGGATACCGGCACGCAAGAGGGCCTGGAACGGTGGTGTACCTATGTGCTGACCGGTGTGCTGGACGAACTCCGCAAGGTAGACCAGTTAACCGATTACGGCTTCCTCAAGGAACGGATCCTTTACCCTGCCTTGAATCACGCCAAAGATCGGCAACTAATAACCGCCCTTGAAAGAAACATCTTGTCGCTCGCGGTACAGAACGGCGTCGTTAAATCCTCCGATTTGGTACCCGCCATGCCAAAGTTGAAAGCCGGCCAAAGGACCTATCAGATTCGTCGACTGGTCAACAGCGGCATGTTGCGTCCTATCTCTGAAAACGCCCGGCAGTACACTGTCGGCTTCACCAACAACTACCTGATCCGTGGCGTCATTCAGGCTCTTGCCGACGAGGGCTACATCCCCTCCACCCTGAGTGGCCCCACCTGATCGATAAAAAAGCATGGCCGTTTGTTGTATTAACGAAACGGTAACGGTTTGATCACGCATCGCCCGCGCTTAGGCGGTATGCTCGTGTAAAAGGGTCGGATCCGAGGAAAAGTCATGGTTCGCTGGTTGATTACCTGCGCGGCGCTGCCCGCGCTTCTCTCGCTGAGCGCCGCCGCCGGCGCCCAGGAAGCTTCGCCGCGTATTATCGGCGGTGAGGATGCCACCGGGGACTGGCCCTGGGCGGCGAGAATTGTCATCGGCGATCCGATAGGTGGGGTCTGTTCCGGCTCATTGCTGGCCGCTCGCTGGGTGGTGACAGCGGCGCACTGCTTCTACGACGGTGACGGCGCCGACGCCTCGCAGGCGCCCCCCGATACCCAAGTGCAGGTGGAAATCGGCAGCCGGCCGACTGGCAGCCCGGCCAACTCGGTCTACTTCGCTGAGAGCTTCCATCTACACCCCGACTACAACAACGCCTTCCTGGTAAACGACATCGCGCTGATCAAGCTACCCACAGGCGCTTCGACTCAAGCCCCCAACGTATTACCAAGCCTGGCCAGCGGGGACGCCATGAACGCCCTGCTGAGCCTGGACGGCGACGGTCGCGATGAAGCAGTCACCGCCATCGGTTGGGGCGTCACCCAACCAGACGGCAGAGAGCCCACCGACACCCTGCAAGAGGTAGCGCTGGATTACGTCCCCTTTAACACTTGCAACAGCGCCTGGAACGGGCAATTGGACGGTAACGTGATGCTCTGCGCCGCCGAGCTAAACCCTGGCTCCGGCCCGGACCAGGACACCTGCTTCGGTGACAGCGGCGGCCCGCTATTCCTCAGCGGCGAACCGGATCCCTTCATCGTTGGCATCACTAGTTTCGGAGAATCCCGCTGCACGAGCCCGCGCCCCACGGTCTACAGCCGAGTGTTGGGTCTCATCGACTTCGTGGAAAACGAGAGCGCCGCGCAAAACCCCGTCCTAGTGGACATGGCGCTGGACACCGAAGGCAAAGACCGGGTGTACGGCTCGCCGGGCGCATCCCTGAGTTACAACGCCACCGTCGGCAACGATAGCCTTAACAATTCTGCCACCACGGTGCGTCTTTTCGGAGACAGCAATAGTGGCAACGTCAGCGTGGCCGTGAACGGCAACGATTGCGCGCTGGGAGCCTGCTTCAGCCAACCCATCGCGGCGCCGGGCACCAATACCTCGCTGACTGTAACCGCAGACCAGACCATTGCCGGTGAAGGACAGGCGGTGGTCGCTCTGGAGGTTACCCAGGATCAGGACGATTACCGCCTTAGGACCAGCCGGGCGGAAACCACCGTGATCTTCTCCAACCGTCCTGATCTGGCGGTGGAGGCGGAGCTCCTGAGCGTCACCCATAATGCTGACGGATCCGGCGAGGCCCAGGTTCGAGTCACTGCACGCAATCTATCCATCAATAACGCCAGCGCGGTCTATGTGGAAACCGTCCTCCCCGCCGGGACCACCGTGTCCAATGCCAGCAACGACGTGATCTGCGATCCCGATTGCGATCTCGGCGCGCTGGGCGCCGAACAGAGCCTGAGTTTCACACTAACTCTGAATAGTGACTCACCGCGCAATGGGCAGGCGGTGCTGTCCATCCTGGAAGATCCGGGCGGTGATTTCCCTAAAGACAACAACGAGGACCGGGTCGTGCTCAACTATCCCACCCAGACCACCTCCAGCAGCGATGAAGGTGGCGGCGGAGGGGGCGGCGGCGTGCTGGGTTCCGTGCTGGCGCTGATCGCCCTCGCCGGCCTCCGGCGGCGGAACGGGCGTTGTCCGAGCGGGCCCCGCCCGCGAAAGGTCGCGTAGCGACCGGCAGGATCCCAGAGACCTTTCTAACAGCAGCAAAACAGCGCCTCTGGAATCCTGCCGGCCGGCTTTGCCGGCCTTTCGCGGGCAAGGCCCGCTCCTACAAGCCGACGTTAGTGTGGAAGAGGCGCTCCAGGTAGGCGAACAGGTAGTCGGCGTCGGTGAGCGGGGCGCGGTAGCCCAGGTGGCCGTCGGGGCGCATCAGCCATAGCCGGCTGCCGGTGCCGAAGGCCTGCTCGAATTCACCGTCGTGGTCGCGCCACAGGTGGGCGCGGCCGGCGCCGGTGTCGGAGCGGTCCAGCTCGAAGCCGTCGCGGCTGATCACGGTGACGCGCAGTTCATTGAGGTATTCGTCCGGCAGCCGCGACAGCAGCGCGTGCAGGATCACGCGGGCGCGGTGGTCCGGCTCGCCGCCCAGCTGCAGCAGCAGATGGTGCACCGGCTGGCGCAGCAGCGCCTGCACCCGGCGCGGGGAGCCGTCCCGTTGTGACTGCAGACGGGCGTCCGGCACCCGGTCGCCGGGCAGCGGCCCCTGGTGGCGCCAGCCGAGGTCGGCGTCGGGCCCGGCGTCCACCAGCGGCGAATGCCGGTAGTGCACGTCCAGCTGGCTGGCGCGGCGCACCAGACGACGGCCCAGCTGCGGGCGGTTGCCGGCCAGACGCAGCAACGAGTCGCGGGCGCCGCGCAGCACCTTGGCGCGCACGAACGACGCCCGTGACAAGGCATCCACACCACGCAGCATGTCCTCGGCCACCGGCCGCCGCTCGCGCTGATAGCTGTCCAGCAGCGCGCCACCGCCGTGACCCCGGCAGAACAGCACCAGCTTCCAGGCCAGGTTGAAGGCATCGGCGATGCCGGTGTTCATGCCTTGGGCGCCCAGCGGGCTCTGCACGTGGCAGGCGTCGCCGGCGAGCAGAATGCGGTTACGGCGGTAGTGGCTGACCAGCCGGCGCTGGATGGTGAAGCGGCTCAGCCAGCGCGGCTCGCCGGGCAGCGGCGCCTGGTCGCCCAGGGCCTCGCGGATGCGCTCATGGAACAGCGCCATGTCCGGCTCGGCCTCTTCGGTCTCTTCGCCGGGTTCCTCGGTGACCACCAGCCGCCAGCCGTCGTCGGGCATGGGGATGGCGATCAGGTTGCCGTCGGCGAGCAGGAAGCCGTGGAAGGCGTCGTTCTCCAGGTCCGGGNNCCAGTCCACGTCGGCGAGCAGGAAGCGCTCGTGGTAGTCGTTGCCGACGAACGGCAGGCCCAGCAGTTCGCGCACCCGGGAGTGGGCGCCGTCGGTGCCCACCAGCAAGTCCGCCTGCAACTGGCGTTCTTCGCCATGCCGGCCCTGTCCATCGCGCTGTAGCACTCGCGCCTGAACACCGGAGCCGTCCTGCTGAAAGTCGAGCAGCTCGGTGTCCCACCAGAGCTCGCCGCCGAGGCTGCGGAAGCGCTCTTCCAGCACCGCCTCGATGCGCGGCTGGGGGCAGCACAGCAGCCGCGGGAACGGCGACGGCAGCTCGTCCATGGGCAGGCTCAGCAACGGGCCCTTGTCGCGGCCCTTGTCGCCGTACACGTGGATGGCCTCGAACGCACGCGCCTGGCCGCGCACCGCCTCGAGCACGCCCATGGCGTCGAAAATCTCCTGGCTGCGCGCGTGCAGGCCCAGTGCCCGCGACCAGGGCAGCCGGCCGGGCAGTTTGTCGATCACCCGGCACGGCACGCCGCCGCGCAGCAGGTTGATACCCAGGGTCAGGCCGGTGGGGCCGGCGCCGACAATCAATACTTTGGGGGCGTTGGATCCCGTGATCATGGTCGTGGTGCTACCATAGGTGTTTCATCTCCTGTGCCCTGCCAGTGGAGCCGCGAACCGCCGTGAGCCGCAAAATTATCCATGTGGACTGCGACTGTTTCTACGCCGCCGTGGAAGTGCGTGACGACCCGCGTCTGCGTGGCCGGCCGGTGGCGGTGGGCGGCGACCCGCAGCGGCGCGGCGTTATCGCCACTTGCAATTATCCGGCCCGAGAATTCGGCGTGCGCAGCGCCATGGCCTCGTCCCAGGCGCTGCGGCTGTGTCCCGAGCTGGTGATTCTACCGCCTGACTTCGATAAATACCGGCGCGTGTCCGGACAAATTCAGGACATTTTTCGCACCTTCACCAATATTATCGAGCCCTTGTCCCTGGACGAGGCCTTTCTCGACGTCACCGAGAGCCCGCTGCACGCCAACAGCGCCACGCGCATCGCCGAGGCGATCCGCCGCAAGGTGCGCGAGACCGTCAACATCACCGTGTCCGCCGGGGTGGCGCCGAATAAATTCCTGGCCAAGGTAGCCAGCGACTGGCGTAAGCCGGACGGGCTGTTCGTGATCACCCCGGAGCAGGTCGCCGGCTTCGTCGCCGCGCTGCCGGTGAAGCGCATTTCCGGCGTCGGCCGGGTCACCGAGGACAAGCTGACGGCGTTGGGCATCAAGACCTGCGGCGACCTGCAGACCCTGCCCCGGCTGGAGCTGGCCAACCATTTCGGCAGCTTCGGCGAGCGGCTCTACCATCTGGCCCGGGGCGAGGACGACCGGCCGGTGCAGACCAGCCGCCGCCGCAAGTCGGTGAGCGTGGAAAAAACCTACCATGAGGACAAGCAGACGCTGACCCACTGGCTGCAGGAGCTGGACGATCTGCTGGAACGGCTGGAACGGCGCGTGGACCGGCTGGACGCCAACTACATCGTGCAGGGCCTGACCGTGAAGGTGCGCTACAACGACTTCCGCATCGTCAGCGCCGACCAGAGCGGCGAGCACCTGGACCGCGCCGTGTTCGAACGGCTGCTGACCCAGCTCTGGGAGCGCCACCCGGCGCCGGCCCGGCTACTGGGCATCGGCCTGCGGCTGCGTGACCTTAAATCACCGCGCCAGCCGGACCTGTTCCCCGAGGAACGGGAACGCGCTCTACGCGACCGGCGGCAATGATTTGTGCGAGCGGGCCCCGCCCGCGAAAGGCAAGCTTTGCTTGCCGGCAGGATTCCAGAGACGTTGTTTGTGCCGCTACAAAGGCCTCTGGGATCCTGCCGGGAGCCTCGCTCCCTTTCGCGAGCAAGGCTCGCTCCCACAAGTTAGACCGCAGCCAGGGCCGGGGCGACCGGGGTGTGCAGCTGTGCGTACAGCGACGCGGACACCATCTCGGCCATGATCTCGCGGCCGCGCCGGGCCACCGGTTCCATCTGGGAATCCAGGTACTCTTCCAGTACCCGTACACACTCGGCGCAGTGCGCCAGGGACTCGGGGGCCGGGTGCTGGTCCAGTTCACGCACCGCCTGGTCCAATTCATTCAAGTATTTGAGCAGCATGCCGCACTCCAGGATTGGCTCATACTCGCGGGTAGGCTAGGCGCCGGTCGTGACGGTTCGGTGACAGCGTTCACCGGACGCCGACGCGGGCCTGACCTGATGGCTCTATAGTGGCCTACTCCGGCCCGGCGCGCATCGTCACGCGGGCGGCACGGCGATGAAATGATGTAAAAAATTACAACGCCGGGAACGGCCGCAAACCACGGGCCTCAACCCAGGGGCGGGCCCCGGCCGCCGCCGGCGTATCGCCCGCGGCTTGTGGCCCACGGCCGGCCCGTTACGCTTGGCAGCGGGGTCAGGGCTATACTGCGCCCCTCAACGTTCAACTCGCATTCGCTAATGGATTATCAATGACCGCTACGGTATCGACCATCGTCGCCCCCGAGGGCAGCCTGGAAGTTCTCAGCCAACAGGAAGTGGAGCGCCTGCGCGACACCTCCTCCAAGGGCCTGCACGAGCTGCTGCGCCGCTGCGCCCTGGCGGTGCTGAACGCCGGCACCCCCACCGACGACAGCCGCCAGGTGCTGGAAACCTACAAGGATTTCGACATCCAGGTGATCCAGGAAGACCGCGGCATGATGCTCAAGCTGGATAACGCCCCGGCCGGAGCGTTCGTGGACGGGCGCATGATTCGCGGTATCCGCGAGCACCTGTCGGCGGTGCTGCGCGACATCGTCTACGTGGCCAACGAGATNCAGCACGGCGGCCGCTTCGANCTGGACGACAGCACCGGCATTTCCAACGCGGTGTTCCACATTCTGCGCAACGCCGGGGTGCTGCACGCCGGCGAGCTGCCCAATCTGGTGGTGTGCTGGGGCGGGCATTCCATTTCCCGGGAAGAGTACGACTACGCCAAGAGCGTCGGCTACCAGTTGGGGCTGCGCGAGCTGGACATCTGCACCGGCTGCGGCCCCGGCGCCATGAAGGGGCCGATGAAAGGCGCCCACGTGGCGCACGCCAAGCAGCGCCGCCGCCAGGGCCGCTACCTGGGCATTTCCGAGCCGGGCATCATCGCCGCCGAAGCGCCCAACCCGATCGTCAACGAGCTGGTGATCATGCCGGACATCGAGAAGCGCCTGGAGGCATTCCTGCGCGTGGCCCACGGCATCATCGTGTTCCCCGGCGGCGTCGGCACCACCGAGGAAATCCTCTATCTGCTGGGGGTGCTGCTGCATCCGGCCAACCAGGACATTCCGCTGCCGGTGGTGTTCACCGGCCCGGCGGACAGCGCCGACTACTTCCGCCAGGTGGACACCTTCATCCGCTACGCCCTGGGCGAGGACGCCGCCAAGCGCTACCGGATCATCGTCGACGACCCGGAAGCGGTGGCCCTGGCCATGCGTGACGGGGTGCGCGACCTGACCGAGTTCCGCCGCGAGCACGACGACGCCTTCTACTACAACTGGCGTCTCACCGTGCCGGAGGACTTCCAGCGGCCGTTCGAGCCCACCCACGAGGCCATGGCCGCGCTGGCGCTGCGCACCGATCTACCGGTCTACGATCTGGCCGCCAACCTGCGGCGGGCGTTTTCCGGCATCGTCGCCGGCAACGTCAAGGAGGCGGGCATCCGCGCCATCGAGGAACACGGCCCCTACCGGCTTACCGCCGAAAAAGGCCTGATGGCGCAGATGGATGTGCTGCTGCAGTCGTTCGTGGCGCAGAGCCGCATGAAGCTGCCCGGCAGCCACTACGAGCCCTGCTACAGACTGGAAGGTTAACGCGGCTGCATGCGGATGCCGCCGTCGAGGCGAATGGTCTCACCGTTCAGGAAGGTGTTCTCCACCATGTGGCAGACCATGGCCGCGTATTCCGGCGGGTTGCCGAGACGCTTGGGAAACTGGGTCATTTCGATCAGCGGCATTTTCACCTTGTCCGGGGCGGCGTTCATCAACGGCGTGTTGAAGATGCCCGGGGCGATGGTGTTGCAGCGGATGCCCAGCGGCGCCAGATCACGGGCGATGGGCAGGGTCATGCCGACCACGCCGCCCTTGGTGGCGGCGTAGGCCACCTGGCCCACCTGGCCGTCGAACGCGGCCACCGACGCGGTGTTGACGATCAGGCCGCGCTCGTTGTCTTCGCCGGGCTCGTTCTCGGCCATCACCGCCGCCGCCAGGCGCGCCACGTTAAAGGTGCCGATCAGGTTGATCTGCACCACCATGTTGAACACGCCCAGGTCGTGGGGCTTGTTCTCGCGGCCCACGGTCTTCATCGCCGAGCCCACGCCGGCGCAGTTCACGCACACGTGGATGGCGCCGAACTTTTCCTTGGTGGCGTCGATGGCCGCCTGCACGGACGCTTCATCGGTCACGTCGGTCTGCACGAAGGCGGCGTTCTCGCCCAGTTCGGCGGCCACTTCCGGGCCCTTCTTCTCATCACGGTCGAGGATCATCACCTTGCCGCCCTTGGCGATGATCGCCTCGGCGGTGGCCTGACCGAGGCCCGAGGCCCCACCGGTAATCACGGCGACTTTACCTTGGATGTTCATACTGTCTCCTTGTGTAAAACTTGAGTATAACCACGCAAACCCGGGGCTACATTGTTGCTTCCGCTCAGGGAGATACGCATTCTTGTTAATGAAGAGCGAGAGGGAACCCCCTATGAGCCAGCCAGAAACGCAACCACGGCATGCCGGCCTGGCCCGGCGCCTGGCCGACACCCGCGCGTTCAGCGAGACCCTGTGCGAGCCGCTCACCGCCGAGGACATGGGCCTGCAGGCCTGTCCGGAAGTCAGCCCGCCGCGCTGGCACCTGGCCCACACCACCTGGTTTTTCGAGACCTTTATCCTCAAGCCTTTCGCGCCCGGCTACAAACCCTCCGACGAGCGCTTCGAATATCTGTTCAACAGCTATTACAACGGCGTCGGCGAACAGTACCCGCGCCCGCAGCGGCATCTGTTGTCGCGGCCGGGCAACGAGGCGGTGCGCGCCTGGCGGGCCAGCGTGGACGAGGCGATGCAGGCGCTGCTCAACCGCCCGGACGTGGCCGACGAGGTGATAGACCTGGTGGCGCTGGGCATCGAGCACGAGCAACAGCACCAGGAGCTGCTGGTCACCGACCTCAAGTTCAGCTTCTCGCACAACCCGCTGGCGCCGGTGTACCGGCCCCGCCAGGACAGCGACGCCCAGGCGCCACCGCTGCGCTGGCACGAATACCCCGGCGGCCTCACCGAGATCGGCGCCGACCCCGCCGAGGGCTTCTGCTTCGACAACGAAACGCCCCGCCACCGCCAGTGGCTGGAGCCGTTCGCCCTGGCCAGCCGCCCGGCGACCTGCGGCGAATACCTGGCCTTTATCGAGGACGGCGGCTACCGGCGCCCGGAGCTGTGGCTGTCCGACGGCTGGGCCTGGCTTCAGGAACAGGGTGCCCAGGCCCCGCTCTACTGGGATCTGGACGGCGACACGCCGGCCTATTACACCCTCGCCGGCCGGCGGCCGGTGAACCCGCAGGAGACGGTGGCCCACCTGAATTACTACGAAGCCGACGCCTTCGCCCGCTGGAGCGGCAAACGCCTGCCCACCGAAGCGGAATGGGAACACGCCGCCGCCCGGCTGCCGGTGGTCTCCGGATCGTCCTCCGGCTTCGTCGACAACCGGCGTTTCCACCCCGGGGTGGCCGGCGCCGACAGCGAGGGCCCGGCGCAGCTGTTCGGCGATGTCTGGGAATGGACCGCCAGCGCCTACCTGCCCTACCCCGGCTTCGCGGCCGCCGCCGGCGCCGTGGGCGAGTACAACGGCAAATTCATGTGCAACCAGATGGTGCTGCGCGGCGGCTCCTGCGCCAGCGCGCCGGGCCATTTGCGCGCCACCTACCGCAACTTTTTCTACCCTCATCTGCGCTGGCAGTTCAGCGGCGTACGTCTGGCACACAGCATGGAGGCAGGCCGTGCCCCAACCCCAACAATTATTGCCTAACCTGACTTTCCTGGACCTGCGCCCGCCGGTGGCGGACGCGGCCCGGGAGGTGGCCGCGTCACTGTCGGCGGCGCGCCCCACCCTGGACCCGAAGTACTTTTACGATGAGCGCGGCTCGTCGTTGTTCGACGCCATCACCCGCACGCCGGAGTATTACCCCACCCGCACCGAGGCGGCGCTGCTGCGCGAGCACGCCGCCGGCATGGCGGCGCAACTGGGCGACGACCTGGTGATCGCCGAGCCCGGCGCCGGTGGCTGCGAGAAGGTGCGCATTCTGCTCGACCAGTGGCGCCCCTACGGCTACATGCCCCTGGAGATTTCCCGGGAGTGCCTGCTCGACGCCAGCCGCGCGCTGGCCGGTGAATACCCCTCGGTGCGCTTCGACGCGGTGTGCGCGGACTACTCCCAGGCGCTGGATTTCCCCGCCGACCTGCCCGGCTACCCCACCGATGTGCCCCGGCTGGTGTTTTTCCCCGGCTCCACCATCGGCAACTTCGAGCCCGACGCCCGCGCCGATTTTCTGGCCGGCCTGCGCCGCCTGGCCGGCGACGACGGCTACCTGCTGATCGGCGCCGACCTGCAAAAAGACCCGGCCCGGCTGAACGCCGCCTACAACGACAGCGCCGGCCACACCGCCGCCTTCAACCTCAACGCCCTGGAGCATCTCAACGCCCGGCTTGAATGCGGCTTCGACGTCTCCGCCTTCGAGCACCGGGCGTTCTACAACGAAACGCTGGGGCGCATTGAAATGCACCTGGAGTGCAAAAAAGCGCACTCCATACACATCAACGGCCACACCGTCGAATTGGCGCCGGGCAGTCGCATTCACACCGAAAACTCCTATAAATTCACGGTGGAGACCTTCACCCGGGAACTGAGCGACGCCGGCTTCGCGCCGCTGTCCAGCTGGGTGGACGACGAAGGCCTGTTCAGTATTCATCTGGCGAAGGCGGTCTGAGGGCCGCCGGTACGGGGGCACGGCGCCATGTAGCGGGGCCCGCCGTATCCTGTATCCTGTAGTTTGATTCGCGTTGGCCGCTGGCGAACGCCCTGGGGAAGGAAAACACCAATGCTGGAATTGATCAGCGCCGCCCGGCGCCGCAAACGCACGCCCACCTATTCGTTGTTCGATGTGGTGTCCATGGAATTCCGGGTGGGTCTGCTGGACATCGATCTCAACATGCACCTGAACAACGGCAAGTACACCAAGATCATGGACCGTTGCCGGCTGGAGCACGCGGTGGTCACCGGCCTGCTCAACCGCATGATCGAAGCCCGCGCCAGCGCCGTGGTGGCCAACAGCGAAATCGCCTATGTCCGCGAGCTGCGTCCCTACCAGCGCTTCATGGTGCACACCCGCATCCTCGGCTGGGACGACAAGTACACCTATTACGACCAGCGCTTCGACTCGCAGCGCAAGCTGCACACCCACGCCCTGCTGCGCCTGGCGCACATGTACGGCGGCAAGACCATCAGCCCCCAGGCGTTCCAGGAGATGACCGGCCTGAACAAGGTGTCCCCGCCGCTGCCCGCCTATGTGCAGGACTGGAAAACCCTGCTGCAGAGCAAGAAGCGGCTCACCGAAACCGACCCGGAGCCGGCCCGCGATATTCCTTGAGGGTTCACACAACCCGCGGCGCTTGCGTTACAATCCCGGCATGTCCAAACCCCGCATCGGCACCCCCTGCATCGGCGTTTGTTCCACCGTCTTCGGCGACACCGTCTGTCGCGGCTGCCGCCGCTTCAGCCACGAAGTGGTGGACTGGAACGCCTACTCCGACGAGCAGAAACGCATCGTCTGGGAACGTCTCGACGAGCTTCTCGGCCTGGTGGTGAGCAACTATTTTGAAGTGGTCGACGCCGACGCGCTCGCCGGCCAGCTCGACTATCAGAACCTGCGCTACCAGACCCAGCTCTCCCCCACCGGCTGGGTGCCGGAGCTGCTCAAGGCCGCCGGCCGCCAGCGCATCGACTACCGGGTGTTCGGCCTGGAGCCCCTGCCCGCCGCCGAAGGGATGGCGCCGCGTGAACTCTACGACCTGATCAGCAAGGAGTGCCACGCCCTCAATCAGGCCCACTACGACCGCTCCTTCGCGCGCCCGGTGGGCAGCACCGGCGAGCTGGTGATGCAGGCGGCCCGCGAAAAAGGGCTGTTCTAGGGCGCGCCCGGGCCGTCCATTGCCAGGCCCAGAGCCAACAGCAGCAGCGCCAGGCCGGCGACCCGTTCCACCGACGCCAGGTGCCTGGAAAGCCAGGCCACCCAGCGCGGGCGGGTGGCCAGCCGGGCCACCAGCAGATCCCAACTCACTACCACCAGCACCATCCAAACCCCGTAACCCAGCCGCGCCGGCCCCGGCGTACCGGCCGCCGCCAGCACCGTGAACAGGCTGGCGTAGAACAGCGCGTTTTTGGGATTGAGAATCGCGGTGACAAAGCCCGGCACGGCACCCCGGAGCAGGCCCGCCACCGGCGCGGCTGCCTCCATCCCATCCACCCTATGCGCACCAAGCGTGCGCGGCGCCCCGGCGCCACGGATCAGGCCGACCCCCATATAAAACAGATAGGCCACACCGGCCCAGCGCACCACCGCGAACAGCGCCCCCTCCGGATTCAGCACCGCAAACCCGCTCAGCGCCAGGGCCACAAAGCCGGCATGGGCCAGCGCCACCCCCAGGCACACGCCCACGGCACTGCGCGGCCCGGCTACCAGGGCATAGCGCACGATCAAAAAGAAATCCGGCCCGGGGCTCAACAGGGCCAGAAAGTGGGCGCCGGCCACCATCACGAACTCTTCCAAGACTGCGTCCTCCTGATTCGGGGAGGCCCAGCCTAGCGACGCCGGCGGCGGACGGATTGAAGAAAATTGCGAGGCCCGCTCAGAGGTTGCCGGCGCCGCGCTGATAGGCGCCGGGGGTGGCGGCGGTCCGCTCCTTGAACGCGCGCTGGAAATGGCTCTGGTCGGCGAAGCCCAGCGCGTGGGCGACATCCACCAGGCTGGCGCCTTCGCGCAACAGGGCGCGGGCCCGGTCCACGCGGCGGTCCAGCTTGTAGGCGTGGGGCGTCAGGCCGGTGTGGCGCTGGAAGCGTCGAATCAATTGATAGCGGCTGAGCCCCAGGGCCGCCGCCGCGGTCTCCAGGGAGACCGGCGCCTCCAGCAGAGCCCGGGCCCGCGCCAGATCCAGATCGTGCGCGCCGGCCGGCGGCGGGCCCACCGCCTCGGAGAGATCGGTACCGCGCCACAGACCCGCGCGCAGAAAACCGACCAGCGCCGCTTCCTTTTCCGCCGGGGCACCGTCGGAGAACAGGATCCGGTTGACCGCGCAGAACGCCCGGTACGCCGTCGCATCACGGCGCACCTGGGGCCGCGCCGGCAAGGGCACGTCGCCGAGCACCCGGCGCAACCAGGCCCGATCCAGATACAACATCTGGTAGCTCCAGGCGGCGCCGGCGTCCGGGTTACAGGCATGCACCTGNTCCGANGGAATNNTCACCAGCGAGCCCGGCCGCAGCTCGATGCTNCCGCCGGGNCCGGTNAAACGGCTGCGGCCACGGTCNACCACNCCGATGGACCAGGTACGNTGGCTGTGCGCGCGGTAGCAGGCGCGGCTGTCGCAGGCCGCGCGGCTCTCCACGAAGGGCAGATGGGGGTCGCGCCAGAAGCCCGCGTTCGCCATGGTCACTCGCGGCAGGCGCTACAGCGGCCGTGCATTTCCAACGGCTGGGCGCCGACGTGGAAGCCTTCGTTCTTCAGGCTGCGCTGCAATTGCCGCCGCAACGGGCTGTCCATGGGCGCTTCCCGCACCGCGCCGCACTGGTCGCACACCAGAAACAGGGTGCCGGCCTCATGGCCGTGGTCGCAGGCAAGGTGGCCGCAGGCCATGTAACGGTTGGTGGACGCCAGCCGGTGNGCCAGCCCCGCCGCCACCAGNAAATCCAGNGCCCGGTAAATGGTGGGCGGCTTGGCGCCGGGCTGATGACGGCGCTGCAACGCGTCCAGCAAATCGTAGGCACTGGCCGGGTCGTCCTGCTCCAGCAACAGCGCCATCACCTGACGGCGCTGGGGGGTCAGTTTCAGGCCCTGTTCCAGACAACGGCGTTCAGCGATTTCCAGTTTGGCTTGCGAACCTGGCGCCATGGGGTCTCCCTGCTGCCGCGGCCGACTCTGGCCGCGGCTCCATTATCCCGGTATCAGGACGCTTCCTCCAGGCCCCAGTCCGGGAACGGGTCCGGCAGGGTGCGCCAGTATTCCAGCCCGGCGCGGGTCTCGTCCTCGCTGAGCAGGCAGGCGTCCAGCGCCCGCCGGGTGTGCGCCGGGTCCATGCCCTGGCCGATGAACACCAGCTCCTGGCGCATGTCGCCGAACGGCTCGTGCCATTTTTCGCGAATGAAGGCGCGGGTCTCGGCGTCGTCCGGCCAGTTGTGCTCGGGCACCGCCTTCCAGAAAAAGCCGGCCACGCCATGGTGGGCGATGCCGCCCGCCTGGCTCCAGGTGCCCGCCAGACGGGGCCGGGTGGCCAGCCAGAAATAGCCCTTGGAGCGCAGCAGCTTGCCGTTGTCCCAGTCGCGGTTCAGAAAGGCGTGGAAGCGGGCCGGGTGAAACGGCCGGCGTGCGCTGTAAGTGAAGCTGCTGATGCCGTACTCCTCGGTTTCCGGCACATGCTCACCGCGCATTTCCTTGAGCCAGCCCGGCGCCAGGCTGGCGCGCTCGAAATCAAAGCGCCGGGTATTGAGCACCTGGTCCAGCGGCACCCGGCCCTGGCTAATGGGCACGATCACCGCGTCCGGATTCAGCGCGTGCAGCATGCCGATCACATCCTGGCGCTGGATGTCGTCGAGCAGATCCATCTTGCTGACCAGCAGCACGTCGCAGAACTCAACCTGGTCCACCAGCAGGTCCGCCACGTTGCGCTCGTCATCCTCGCCGAGGTGCTCGCCCTTCTCGCGCAGGTCCGCCGCTTCGCGCAGATCGCGGGGAAAGTTGACCCCGTCCACCACGGTCACCAGGGTATCGAGGCGCGCCACCGACGACAGGCTCTCGCCGCTTTCGTCCTCGAAGGTGAAGGTCTCCGCCACCGGCAACGGCTCGGAAATGCCGGTGGACTCGATCACCAGATAATCGAAACGCCCTTCTCCGGCGAGCCGCTTCACCTCTTCCAGCAGATCCTCGCGCAGCGTGCAGCAAATGCAGCCGTTGCTCATCTCCACCAGCTTTTCCTCGGCGCGGTTCAGGCTCACCTGCTGGTTGACCAGGCTGGCGTCGATGTTGATCTCGCTCATGTCGTTGACGATCACCGCCACCCGGCGGCCGTCGCGATTATTGAGTATGTGGTTGAGCACCGTGGTCTTGCCGGCGCCCAGAAACCCGGACAGCACCGTGACCGGCAGACGCTTGTCCACTGCGGTGTCCTGCATGATGGTTCTCCCTGATGGCAACTCGTGAATGGCTCATGCGTGAATTCGTAATGTTATATTATAACATAACGGATATGGCAAGCCGCATTAGCGGGATGCACCGTCCGCGCCGGCAAGGCACTATGGGTGTTTGTTTGCGATCAGCGAGACGACGTTCGATGAGCTTTCAAGGTATGACCATCGTGCTCACCGGTGCCTCCAGCGGCATCGGCGAGGAAGCGGCCAAACAGCTGGCCGCGCGCGGCGCCCGGCTGTGCCTGGTGGCGCGCCGGGAACAGGAACTGGAACGGGTCCAGGACGACATCCACCGCAAAGGCGGCCGGGCCTGGATCTACCCCACCGACCTGACCAACGCGGACAGCATCACCACCAGCCTGGACGCCATCCTGCATGAACACCCGCGGGTGGACGCCCTGGTCAACAACGCCGCCCACTCCATCCGCCGCCCCATCCTCGAGGCGCTGGACCGCATCCACGATTACGAGCGCACCATGCAGCTCAACTACATCGGCGCGGTGCGCATGACCATGGGGCTGATACCGCGCTTCCTGGAGCAAGGCCGCGGCCAGGTGGTGAACGCCTCCACCCTGTCCGCCCAGGTGCCGATCCCGCTGTTCTCCGCCTACCTGGCCAGCAAGGCGGCACTGGACTCCTACTCCCGCTCGCTCAACGCGGAGCTCGGCCACAAGGGCATTCAATCCACCATGGTCTACTTCCCCATGGTGCGCACGCCGATGTCCAACCGCACGGAAATCTACAAGCACATGCGCATGATGAGCGTGGAGGACGCCGCCGGCTGGATCATCAAGGCCCTGCGCGACCGCCCCGCCCGCGTCGGCAAACCCCTGGGCACCCTCGGCAGCCTGGTGCTCGCCGCCGCGCCCGGCCCGGCGGTGAGACTCACCCAGCCGTTCTTCCGCCGCATGGACAAGAACCTGAAGGCCAAACTCAAGAAGAAATAGCAGGGCCTTGTGGGAGCGGCCCCCTGTGGGAGCGGGCCCAGCCCGCGAAAGGGTGGCGCAGCCACCCGGCAGGATCCCAGAGACCCATCAATTACCGATAAAGCCGCCGATCNCGCCCAACGCGATCCATCGCCTCATCGGTCTCCTTNCGCATCCGCAGCAACTTACGCCCCTGCGCCAGGGCCCGCTCNCGNGCCTGGCCGGTCATCTCATAGGCGTGCTTNTAACTGCCGGGCGGACGATGGCACTCGANNTGCGTCTTGGCACGCTCGTAGTCGTCACAGATTGAGGCATACTTGGCGATGCGCGCNTCCAGCGCGCTGTCGGCGGATGCCACGGCGGACACCNTGGCNCCNGAAAAAACGGCCAAAGCCGTGAGAACGAACGCCTTCCTGGCTCGTGTTNGCATGTCTCCCTCCTTGGAAACCGGGCGTGNGCCGCCCTTCATATTGTCGGATGGTGCGCCAGGAGGGACTTGAACCCCCACACCTTGCGGCATCAGGACCTAAACCTGACGTGTCTACCAATTCCACCACTGGCGCAGGCCGCGAAGTATAGCAGCGACCGGTCGGGTTAGCGAAGCGTAACCCGACCCTCGGCGTTACTGTTCCAGCCGGTCCAGCCGGTTGTTGACCTGGATGCGGTACTGGTCGAACGCCTTGATGGCGGCGTCGATGTCGTCCAGCCGTTGCTTGAGCTGATCGGCGCCGCCGGCGCTGTTGCGCAGTTCGGCGATGGCGTCCTTCTGGCTCTGGTTCTGCTGCTCGAGCTGCTTAACGGTATCCACCACCACATCCACCTGGGTTTCCAGCTGGTTGATCTGGGTGCGCCACTGCGAGCTGCTTTCGTTGACCGCTTTGACGGCGCTGTCGATCTGCGTTTTCAGCTCGCCGATCTGGCTTTGGGTGTTCTTGATGCTCTGGTCGTAGCCGCCGACGGTTTTCTTCAGGCCGGCCAGGGCGCTGTCGTTGCTCTTGAGGCTGTCGCGCAGGCTCTGCACGGTTTTCTGGTTTTCCTGGATCCACTCTTTGTTGCGCTTGTTGCTGACGTCCCAGAGTTTGCGGATCTCATCCTCGTTTTTGTCGATGGCCTTGTTCTGGTTGTCCAGGGTCTCGCGCAGTTTGCCGGCGGACTGGTCCAGGGACTCGTCGGTGGCCGACAGGCGTGCCTGCAGGTTCTCGAGCTGCTCGGAGGACATGCCCATGCGGGTTTCCATCTGGCCCTGCAGCGCGGTGATCTCGCGGTAGAAGTAAGCACACGCTACCGCGAGTGCCACCGCTAACAGCAAGGTCAGAAAGATCCAGCCGCCGTTGCCGCCGCCGCTGCGCGGGGGCGCCTGGCGCGGTGGCGGGGTGCGGCCGCCGCCCTTGCCCCGGTCGCCGCCGTTGCCGCCCTGGGGCGGCGGGGCGCTGGCTTTCCGCCGGCGCGGCTCGTCCACGGGTACGTCGTCGATATCACCCAGTTTGACGTCTCGCTCTCGAGTCATGGGGAAACCCTGTCCTGTCCGATGTGGGAAAACACCTATCTTACCCGCCCGCCGTCATCGGCGCACAGCGGTGTGGCTTGGTGTGCGGGGAAACAGAGAAAGTTCCGGGAGGAAGGCGGTTTGCGGGGGACGGTAAAAAGACTTGAGGGAGCGAAATTTGTGGGAGCGGGCGGCGCCCGCTCCTACAAAAACCTCGCTTAGGCGAAGTTTTTCGCTGCGAAGTCCCAGTTGATCAGGTTCCAGATGGATTCCAGATACTTGGGACGGGCATTGCGGTAGTCGATGTAGTAGGCGTGCTCCCACACGTCCACGGTGAACAGCGGCGTCTGGCCGTTGCCGTGGGCGATCGGGGTGTCGGCGTCGTCGGTGTTGACGATGTCCACGCCGCCGTCGGAGGTTTTCACCAGCCAGGTCCAGCCGGAGCCGAAGTTGCCGGCCGCCTTGGCGTTGAACTCTTCCTTGAACTTATCGAAAGAGCCGAACTTCTTGGTGATCGCTTCACCCAGTGCACCGGACGGCTCGCCGCCGCCGTTGGGGCTCAGGCTGTTCCAGTAGAAGGTGTGGTTCCAGACCTGCGCGGCCTGGTTGAACAGACCACCCTTGGCGCTCTGGATGATCTCTTCCAGGGATTTGCCTTCGTCGTCGGTCCCTTTGATCAGATCGTTAAGCTTGGTGACATACGCGTTGTGGTGCTTACCGTGATGATACTCGAGCGTCTCTTTGGAGATGTGCGGTTCAAGAGCGTCTTTCTCGAAAGGAAGCGGCGGAAGTTCAAAAGCCATAGTCAATTCCCCTGACTGTTGTCGAATTGCTATTCGGACGAAAAAATTACCGAAGCATCATAACAAGCCGCCTGTCGACGAACCACCGCGTAAAAGGCGGTGAGCGCTCGCACGGCGCTTGTTGAGAATGATTACTTTTTCGGAAAAGTCCGANCCCGTTGCCCTCTCTCACTTGGGGACGAGTACGGTGATCTCAAGTACAATACGCCCGTTTTTTACAACTGTAGGAGCGGGCCTTGCCCGCGAAAGGGAGCGAAGCTCCCGGCAGGATTCCAGAGACCTCTGAAAGCGGAGCAAAAGCATGTCCGAGAACAATATCGTTATCCTCAACGGTGCGCGCACCGCCATGGGCAGTTTCCAGGGTTCGCTGGCGCCGATGAGCGCGCCGCAACTGGGCGGCGCCTGTATCCGCGAAGCGGTGGCCCGCGCCGGCCTGCAGGCGGCCGATGTGGAAGACGTGGTGATGGGCTGCGTGCTGCCCGCCGGCCTCAAGCAGGGCCCGGCCCGCCAGGCCATGCGTCTGGCCGGCCTGCCGGACAGTACCGGCGCCACCACCATCAACAAACTGTGCGGCTCGGGCATGCGCGCCACCATGTTCTGCCACGACATGCTCAAGGCCGGCAGCCACGACATCGTGGTCAGCGGCGGCATGGAATCCATGAGCAACGCGCCCTACATTCTCGATAAGGCGCGCGGCGGCTACCGCATGGGCCACGGCCAGGTGGCGGATCACATGTTCCTGGACGGCCTGGAAGACGCGGAAACTGGCCGCCTGATGGGCGCCTTCGCCCAGGACGTGGCGGACCAGCGCGGCATCAGCCGCGAGCAGATGGATAACTTCGCCATCGAATCCCTCAAGCGCGCCCAGGCCGCCGTCGACAACGGCTGGTTCGCCGACGAGATCGTGCCGGTGACGGTGAAAACCCGCAAAGGCGAGACCGTGGTGGACACCGACGAGCAGCCCGGCAACGCCAATATCGACAAGATCCCCGGCCTCAAGCCGGCGTTCAAGAAGGACGGCACGGTCACCGCCGCCAACGCCAGCTCGATCTCCGACGGCGCCTCGGCGCTGGTGCTGACCCGCGAAAGCGTGGCGCAGCAGCGCGGCCTGCAGCCGCTGGCGCGGATTCTCGGCCACGCCACCAACAGCCGCCACCCCAGCGAGTTCACCGTGGCCCCGATCGGCGCCACCGAGAAGCTGCTCAAGAAAGTGGGCTGGAGCGTGGACGACGTGGATCTGTTCGAGATCAACGAAGCCTTCGCCATGGTGGCGATGATGCCGATGCTGGACCTGGACATCCCCCACGAGAAGCTCAACATCCATGGCGGCGCCTGCGCCCTGGGGCACCCGATCGGTTCCACCGGCTCGCGCATCATCCTGACGCTGATCCACGCGCTCAAGCGCACCGGCGGCAAGCGCGGCGTGGCCAGCCTGTGCATCGGCGGCGGCGAAGCCACCGCCGTGGCGGTGGAGTTGCTCTAATCCACTCTGTGGCAACGAGCTTTGTGGGAGCTTGCCTGCAAGCGAAAGGCCGGCAAAGCCGGCCGGCAGGATACCAGAGACGCTGTTTGTGCCGCCGTTAGAAGCCCTCTAAGAAAGGGCTCTGGTATCCTGCCGGGAGCTACGCTCCCTTTCGCGGGCGGGGCCCGCTCCCACAAGGCCCGCTCCCAAAAGGTATTGGCGCCGGTAATATCCGGTTGCAACATCAACCCCGCTGACCGATACGCAAAGCGGGCCTAGGCGCCTAGAATTGACCGCTCAGTCACGTTCTGGGGAGTCCTATGCCCGCCCTGCCCGTCATCACCGCCGTCGGCGGCATTAATGCCGCCGGCCGCACCTCCATGCACCACGGCTTCCACCGCCTGGTGTTCGATGCTCTGGATGACGCCGGCCGACGGCGAACCCTGGATGCCCTGGGTGCCCTTAACGGGGTGCACAGCGAAACCGCGCTGCTCAACGGCACCCTGATCCGCGGCCTGCCGGAGAGCCAGCGCCTGAACATGGCGGTGAACGGCCACAGCGACGGCCCGCTGACGCTGGAAATGCGCAACATGGACCTGCCCGACCCGCTACCCGCCGGCTGGCGGGTGGAGCCGATCAACCGCCAGCGCAGCCGCGTCACCCTGCCCGCCGGCGCCGACCTGCGCGTGCCCACCGACGTGACCCGCCGGGTGAGCGCCGCCGGCCAGCTGCCGGACGGCTTCGACCCGGGCGCCCTGTACGCTTCGCGCAACCACCCGCGCGCCCTGCAGATGGCGGTCTACGGCGTCAGCGACGCCTTCGGCATGCTCGGCATCCCCTGGGACAGCCTGCGCGGTCGGCTGGCCCCGGACCAGGTGGCGGTGTACGCCTCCAACGCCATGGCCCAACTCGACGACAACGGCCTGGGCGGCATGATGCGCGCCCCGGCCCTGGGCCACCGCACCACCTCCAAGCAGTGCCCGCTGGGCCTGGGCGAAATGACCGCCGACTTCATCAACGCCTATGTGCTGCGCAGCGCCGGCTCCACCGGCGGTATGCTGGGCGCCTGCGCCACCTTCCTCTACAACCTGGAACGCGGCGTGCACGCCATCCGCCAGGGCCGCGCCCGGCTGGTGGTGGTGGGCACCAGCGAGGCGCCGCTGGTGCCGGAAGTGATGGAAGGCTACCGCGCCATGGGCGCGCTCGCCGAGGACGAGGCCCTGGCCGCCCTGGACGGCGCCGCCAGCGCCGACCTGCGCCGCGCCTGCCGGCCGTTCGGCGACAACTGCGGCTTNACCATGGCGGAGTCCGCCCAGTTCGCGGTGCTGATGGACGACGNNCTGGCNCTGGAACTGGGCGCGGACATTCTCGGCGCGGTGCCGGANGTGTTCGTGCACGCNGACGGCGCCAAGAANTCGATCTCCTCCCCCGGCATCGGCAACTACCTNACNCTGGCGCGCAGNGCCAACCTGGTCCGCCAGCTGCTCGGNGAGGANGCCCTGCGCGNNCGCAGCTATGTGCACGCCCACGGCACCGGCACGCCGCAGAACCGGGTCACCGAATCCCATGTGNTNAANCANGTGGCCGNNGCCTTCGGCATCCNNGACTGGCCGGTGGCGGCGATCAAGGCCTATGTGGGCCACTCCCTGGGCAGCGCCGGCGGCGANCAGCTGGCGGCGGCCCTGGGCACCTTCGCCGACGGCGTNCTGCCGGGCATCGCCACGGTGGAGCGCTTCGCCGACGANCTGCACGCGGACCGGCTGTCCCTGAAACNGGNACACCGTGAGCTGCGCCCGGACGCNGCCCTGCTCAACTCCAAGGGCTTNGGCGGCAANAACGCCACCGCCGTGGTGCTGTCTCCGGACGCCACCACCGATCTGCTGGCGCGCCGCCACGGCGCCGCCGCGCTGGACGGCTGGCGCGACAGGGTCGGCGCCACCCGCGCCGCCGCCGGCGAGTACGACCGCCGTGCCCTGGCCGGCCAGGCGCTGCCGGAGTACCACTTCAACGACGGCGTGCTGCACGGCGACGACGTGGCGATCAGTGACCGGGAGATTCGGCTGCCGGGTTGGGACCAGCCACTCAGCTTCCGCGACGACCCCGGCTTCGACGACTACCGTTAGAGCCCGACTTGGAAGGCCGGGGCGGCCCAGCCGTCCCGGGAGTCACGGGCATCCCTGTCGTCCAGCGGCTCGCCGCCAAAGATCACCCGCTCCTCATCGCCATAGGTCAGCCAGGTTTCCGTGGGTACACTGCCCACCCCAGGACGACTAAAATCACAGACACCGTCAGGGAATATCTCAGCGACTCGGTCGGCGAACGCCTGGGAATCGGAGATGCCCGCCAGGAGCGGGTAATCCGCAGGATCCACTGGCTTAAGCTGGCATTTATTGTTAAGCGTGCGAATGTCATCGCCGGCAACCGTGCGCGGCGTGCCAAAACGAGTCTGCACTACCAGAGCCTGCACGTCGGCCAACGGCCCGGTGATTATCTCCAACGGACCGGTAACCGCGGCCAGGGGTTCCAGTAGCGGGCCCAGCAGACGTTCCAACGGACCGCTGGCAGCCAGCACATCTTCCAGCAGGCCACCCACGTCCAGGCCACATACCTGACCGGTAACCGCGTCCAGCACCACGCCCACCTCAGCCGGGACCGCTGACAGCAGGGACAGGTCCAGCCGTGGAATGATGGGATCCGGGTACAGCAGGTTGCCGGTGAACGGAATGATTGGCTCCTCGGCGAATACACCGGACAGGGACAGGCACCGGTCCCGGGCCTGCACCGGACGGCGGTCGATGACCTTCTGGGCCACCGGCGTGGGCGCCGGGTCCGCTTCGATTTCCGCCAGCCACAGGTCCATCACCAACAGCGCTTCGGTGGTGAACACGGTATCACCGGCCAGTGGCAATAGGCTAAACCAGATCACATGGTTCTGGGTGTGGCCCTGCTCCGCCTGCAGCCGAGCCCGCATCTGCCAGGAGTGGAAGGCGTCGTGGGCGAAGCCCGGATCCGGGCCGCGCAGATCAATGATCGGTACGTTGGCAAGATGTTGCGCGGTGTTGATGGCACCGGTGCGGTAACTGTTTTCCAAGGCTTGAGGGTCGGCTACAGTACGCCCCAACTGCGGGTCGATGTCCACGTCCAGGCCACCGATCTCCCGGTTCACCGCCAGGAATTGCTCGCCGGTGATCAGACCCTTCTGCAGCGCCTTGAGCCCGTACTGCACACCCACGTTATCCAGAGGAATGCCGGTGAAGCCCCGGGACAGCAGGGATTCGTTGGCGGTCCATACCTCCGGCGACCGGGTGCCGAACTGGTTTTTCATGTAATCCAACAGGCCGCAGCGCAGACCGTCCGGGGCGTCATCACGATGATAGACGGTTACGCCGTCCTTCAACCCAGGGCAATTCTCCTGATCCGGAAACGCGGAGGTAAAGAACGCCAGATCGGAGATCACTGGATTCAACGGCAGATGGCCGTAAAAGGGGGACCACTGCAACACAGGCACGTGGGAGAGCAGTGAATCAGGCACCGAGCCCTCGTCGGAGCCGTCCTGGCTCTCAGGCAGCCCGTACTGATTACGAAAGAAACGGCGAAGCAGATGGTAATCGGCGAACTGGGTGGCGGTGGTCCACACGTCCGGGTAGGAGCATTGCACGATCAGCCCCTGATAGATGCCCGGGTAGGCGTTGGCCACGTGCTGCTGGGTGATCGAGCCACCGGAACAGCCCGTGCCGATGGTGTAGCGGATTTCCCCATACTGCTCGACAATGCGCTCCTTGGCCATCATCAGGGATTCCGCGGCGGTTACCAGGTTGGCGTTGTGCCCCAGGTTGCCCTGGGCGGTGGACAGGGTCATGAAACCGCGCCCAAGGGCAGTGGTGATGCTGTCACCGAGCAGCAATTCGGCGCCCTCCGGAGCGAGGCCGGCGAGATCCCCGTTAGGCGGATCACCCATACCATAACTGACGCCCACGTTGCCGCCATGGTGGATCAGCAGCTTGCCATTCCACTGTTCCTGGGGGTTGAGCGCATCCCACTGCTGCTCCGGGTCGAACAGCGTCATGATTTGGTAGCGGTCGCGATTTTGCACGCCGGTTTCCACGCGCACGATGTAAGGCACCTCCACCCCCTGGTCGGTAGTCACCATGGCGATATCGCCGGCGGCGGGCGGATTTTCCGGATCATAGTCCCGGAACGAGGACGGCAGCCCTGGATTCATCGGATCAAAACCGGTGATCAGCGCCTGCAGACGGCTGGCGGGCACATACTTGAAACGGTATTCCGGGGGCTGATTGCACTGGGCATCCTCGGCTGCTTCGTTGGTACAGTTCCACGGCTGCACCTGAGGGCCGGAGAACACTGGCCCACCGTTTGGATGGTTGGTGACGGTGCGCTCCAATACCGATTTATCGGCGAGCACTACCCTTAGACGATTTTCTCCCAAGACCAAGCCGGACACCAAACCTTTCAAGCCACCCTCGCCGTCGTCGGCCAGCTCCGCCCGAGCCGGCTCGCCATTCACCAACAGATGGGCGCCCTCCAGCAGGGCCGGGTCGTCTGCGCGCACGCCAATCAGGGCGTCGCCGCCGCTGATCAGATCGGCGCGATTGGACAGCACCCGGATTTCTCCCTGCCCTATCTGCGGACCGGGCTCCGGTTCCGGTTGCGAAGGCGTGGGCTGATTGCCGCCGGCCACGGGCGCGGAGGAACTCGAATCGCCGCCACATGCGGCCAGTAGGAAGGGCAAAGCCAGCGCCCAACACAATGCTATATTTTTCATTATTATACTCCTGAAATTCTTGGAACCACGGCCACAAAAGAGTGAGCATTTATTGTTACTGCACGATCGTACAAACTGTATTGTTCAGTAGTAAAAAACGAAACGGATTCTGTTACAGGAGCGCCATAAAGTGTTGTCCCGATTCCGCTCACTGATCGTCCTGTTGCTAGTGCTGGCTGGCGCCTGGCTGCTCACCGCCCTTTACCATGTGTTCAAACCGCTGCCCGAGGGCGTCGGCGAGGCCTGGCCGACCCGGCCGGCGGAGGACGTGGCGGTTTTGATCGACGACACCTGGGTGGATCAGGCGGCGGCGGATAGCCAGGGTGAACCCCGGCGCCATTTCGATCAGGCGATCTTCGACGAGTTCTTCCGCCTGATCGACCAGGCGGAGAAGCTGGTGGTGATGGACATGTTCCTGTTCAACGACATGGCCGGCGCCACCACCGACACCCTGCGCCCGCTCAGCGGGCAACTCACCGACGCGCTGATCGAGCGCAAACAAGCGCGTCCGGACCTGCGCGCGGTGCTGATCACCGACCGCTTCAATACGCTCTACGGCGGCGTCCGCGCGCCCCATCTGGAGCGCTTGGAGGCGGCCGGGGTGCGGGTGGTGTTCACGGATCTGCCGCGCCTGCGCGATTCCAACCCGAGCTGGTCGGCGCTGTGGCGGCTGTGCTGCCGGTGGGCCGGCAACAGCACCGAGGGCGGCTGGCTGCCCAACCCCACCGGCGACGGCAAGGTCACCCTGCGCACCTACCTGACGCTGATCAACTTCAAGGCCAACCACCGTAAAACCCTGGTGGTGGACGAAGGCGACACCTGGACCGGCCTGGTCACCTCCGCCAACGCCCACGACGCCAGCAGCGCCCACTCCAATATCGCGGTGCGTTTCAGCGGCCCGGCGGCGCTCGATCTGCTGCAATCGGAACGGGCGGCGGCGGCGTTCTCCGGCGCCGACGGCCTGGACGACTGGCCCCTGGCCCGCGAGGGCGCGGCAAACCCGGAGGAGGACGGCGCCACGCTGTCGGTGCTCAGCGAAGCGGCGATCCGCGACGCCCTGCTGAGCGCCATTGAGGAGGCCCGCGCCGGCGGGCGTCTGGATGTGGGCGTGTTCTATCTCTCCCACCGGCCATTGATCGAGGCGCTGGCCGCCGCCCGCGAGCGCGGTGTACAGGTGCGCCTGTTACTCGACCCCAACAAGGACGCCTTCGGCCGCAAGAAAAACGGCATGCCCAACCGGCAGGTGGCCTGGGAACTGCACGACGCCGGGGTCGACATCCGCTGGTGCGCCACCCACGGCGAGCAGTGCCACACCAAGATGCTGCTGCGTTACGGGGACGACGGCGCGGAACGGCCGGCGGTGCTGATCGCCGGCTCCGCCAACTTCACCCGCCGCAACCTGGACAACCTGAATCTGGAAACCAACGTCATCCTCACCGCCGCCGTCGACCATCCGGCCATGGCCACCGCCCGTGACGCTTTCCAGCGGCGCTGGCGCAACCCGGACGGCAAACTGTTCAGCGAGCCGTACCAGGCCTATGCCGACGACTCCCGACTGCGCTACGCGCTCTACCGGTTCATGGAGTTTACCGGCTGGTCCACCTTCTAAGCGGCGCGCCGTCCTTCGTCGCTCATCATGCGGCGGATGTGCAGGTCCAGTTGCCGGTACTCGGTGTGTTCGAGCATGGCTTCCCGGTCGCCGCCCAGCGACGCCTTGAAGCCAGGGCGGATGGTCTCGCGCAGCCGCCCCGGGTGGCTGGACAGGAAGAACACCACGTCGCCCAGGTAGAGCGCCTCCTCGATGTCGTGGGACACCAGCAGCACCGTGGTGCGCTCCTTGCGCACGATCTCCAGCAGCAGTGACTGCATCTGCCAGCGGGTCTCCGGGTCCAGCGCCCCGAACGGCTCGTCCATCAGCAGCAGGGCCGGGTGGTTGGCCAGGGTGCGGGCGATCGCCACCCGCTGGCGCATGCCGCCGGACAGTTCGTGCGGGTAGGCATCGGCCACGTCGCCCAGGCGCACCGCGTCGATGAAGTAGTCCACCGCCCCTTCCCGCAGGCTGCTGCTGTCGCCGGTGATGCGCAGCCCGTAGGCCACGTTCTGGCGCACCGTCAGCCAGGGAAAGGAGGTGTAGCTCTGGAACACCATGCCNCGNTCGCGGCCGGGGCCGGTGATCGCCTGGCCGTTGAGNGCCAGGGCGCCGGTGGTGGGCTCTTCCAGNCCCGCCACCATGCGCAGCAGCGTGGATTTGCCGCAGCCGGAGGGGCCCAGCAGCACCCCCACCTGGCCGGGGGCGAGCTGCAGGGAGACATCCTCCAGGGCGGTGCGCGCGTGGCGCGTNCCGGCCCGGAAGGTCTTGCCCACGCGGCTCAGGGTCAGCCCGTTGTGGTTCGGNTCCATAANGCGTTCTCTCCTTTCCAGGGACGCGTTTATTCGCTCAGCACGGCTTCCAGCGGCGCGGTGTTCACACCGGCGTCGATGGGNTGGCGNTCGTCGANCAGGCCGAACTTGAGCCACCAGTCGGTGGTGGTTTCCCAGTGCNGNGCCATCTGGCCGTTNTGCGGGCCCAGGGGCAGCTCGCCGGGNATCACGCCCATGAATTTGCCGGCCTGNTCNGCGTCGAACACCCAGATGCCGCCCTTGAGAATCTCGCCGTCCTTGCCGATCACNTTNTCCACGTCGGCCACCGGGAAGTTCAGNCCCTTGGCGATGATCTTGTTGCCCTCTTCCGGGTTCTCTTTCCAGAACGCCACCGCCTTGAAGTAGGCNTCCATGGTCTTGGCGGCCAGCTCCGGCTTGTCGAGNAAGGCGTCGCTCATGTACATGCCGTCGCCGAGCAGCGCGGTTTCGATCCAGTCGCCCTCGGCGGAGGACGCAGCCACGGTGGCACCGGGAAGGGCATCCAGCGCTTGCGAGCCGAACGGTTCCCAGAATTCAGCGGCTTTCACATTGCCGCCCACCAGCGCGCCCACGGCGTCGTCCATGATCAGGTTGGTGAACTGCACGTCCTTGATGCTGACGCCGTTCTGCTCCAGCCAGATGCCCATGAAGATCTGCGTCAGGCCGCCTTCCAGCACCGCCACCGATTCGCCCTTCAGGTCCTCGGCGCTGTCCACGCCNGGCGCCAGCACGATNTTGTCGGTGCCGTAGGAGGGGTTGGTGTAGGTGACCAGCTTCACCGGCACGTCCTTGTCGGCGGCGATNGGNCCGTANTCGGCGGTGCTGGAGGTNACGTCCAGGGCGCCGGCGGACATCAGCGAGAAGCTCTCGTAGGGGTCCTCGATGATGGTGATTTCCAGGTCCAGGTCCGGCACCAGGTTTTTCTCCTGGGCGATGAACCAGAAGCCGTAGCCGGGCCAGGAGAACAGCGACACCCGCACGGTGTCGGCGGCNTGNGCNGCCGCGNCGGACAGGCTCAGGCCCGCCGCCAGCATCAGGGTTTTAACGATACGCATGGTAATGACTCCTCGGGGAACGAAATTCACTGGTGGCCACCGCGCAGATACGGGAACCACCAGCGGTGCAGAACTCGGAACAGGGCGTCCAGGGCCAGGCCCAGCAGCCCGATGGTGACGATGCCGGCCATGATGTCGTCGACGTGCACGAAGCGCTTGGCGCGCATCATCATGGCGCCGATGCCGTCGGTGGCGGCGACGATCTCGGCGATCACCAGGTAGGTCCAGCTCACCGCCAGCATCTGCCGGCAGGTGTCCAGATAGCCCGGCAGCGAATGGCGGAACACCACCGTCCACAGCACCGCACGGCGGCCGCCGCCCAAAGTTTTGGCGGTCTCCACGAACGCCGCCGGCACCTGCCGGGTGACATCGGCGAGCATGATGGAAAGAAAGAACACCACGCCGATCAGCAGCAGCGCGATCTTCTGGCTGTCGCCGGTGCCCAGCCACATCAGCAGCAGCGGAATGAACGCCGGCGCCGGCAGATAGCGGCAGGCGCCCAGGAACGGGTTGAGCACGCCGTCGACGCGGGCGAAGGCGCCCATCAGCAGCCCCAGCGGCAGCGCCACGGACACCGCCAGCCCGAAACTCACCAGAATCCGGCGGACACTGGCCAGCACGTCACTGAGGAAGGCTTTCTCGAAGAACAGCTCCTGCAGGGCGGCGAGCACTTGCAGCGGCCCCGGAAACAGGCGATCCGGCGCCAGCCCGGCGTTGGCGGCCAGGTACCAGCCGGCGAAAAACACCAACCAGCCGGCGCTGCCCAACAGCAACCGCTGACGCCAGTTCAGGGTCTGCCCGAAATCCAGCCAGCGGCGGCGCGGCCGCGCGGCGGCGGGCGCGGCATCGGCCACGCGGGAACCCGGTGCACCGGTGACGAGGCGGTCCTGCAGGGAAACGGTCATGGACAACTCCTCTTCGATACTCGGCAAACGGTTCAAAACGCGGTCAGGAAGCTGAGCCCGTAGACCGGCACCGCCTGGCCTTCGCGCATCGCCTGGTGCGCCGGCACCTGGCCATAGGTTTCGGCATGAATGCCGGCCAGACGGTGGCGGTGATAGCTGCGCAGCTGGTCGCTGAACGCCAGGGTGCGCTGGTACTCATCGCCGTACAGTTCCCGGTGCAGGGCCGGCAGCTTGTACCAGGGCAAGGTGGGCTTCACGTGGTGCGCGTTGTGGTAGCAGAAGTTGAGCACCAGCAGGTTGAGCACCGGCCAGCGGCGCGACACCGGGTTGCTGTAGGTGTTGTCGTTTTCGTAATCGCGGTCGCCTTTATGGGGCAGCGGCGCGTCCGGATTGTTGAGAATGGCGATGATCTCGTAGTTGTGCTGAAAGGCGTCGAAGAAACGCAGCACGGTGAGCATCAGGGTGTAGGCCAGCGCGTACAGCAGCACTGCTTTGATACTCCACAGCGCCAGCAACGCCAATACGCCGAAACGCACCGCCAGCACCAGCGCCGCCCGGGGCCGCTGGGCCTTGTCCGCGTAGCCGATGAACGGCGCCAGCATCAGGACCGCGTGCATCATGTAATCCACCGCCGGCACATAGGCCCACTCCAGGGCGAACACCAGTTTCTCGGTGCGCGGGTGCGCCTTGAGCCAGGCCCGGTAGTCAAAGGCGATGGTGTCGGCGTTATCCACGTGATGGCGCATGTGCTTGTAACGCAGATCCTCGTAGGTGCCATAGCAGCCCCCGGTGAACCAGTTGAGCGCCCGTCCCAGACGGGTGTTGTGTTCCACCTTCTTGAACAGCGCGTTGTGGGCGCAGTCGTGCACCAGGTAGGCGGCGATCACCATGGCGTGGCCACAGGCCAGCACGCCCAGGGCGGGCAGTAACCAGCCCGGCTGGGCCATCAGCAGCCAGCCGCCCACATAGCCAAGCAGGATGTAGGCCAGGACCAGCAGATTGGGTACCAGGGCGTCCGGATGACGCAGGGATTGCTGTATCGATTTCATCACCGTTCTCTCCTCTGCTCAGGCCACCTGGTCGCGGCCGGCGGCAGCGGCGCGCCAGCGATGGAAATGGCGTTGTTGGCAATCGCCGATCCAGCGGTTGAGATCCCACAGATCGGCCACCGGGGCGTGGGTGAACGGCAGGGTGTGCAGATAGCCGTCGGGNCCGAATTCCGGTGTCAGGGTGGTTTGCGNCAGNCCACGGCGGCGCTGGGCCTGCCAGACCGCNTCCCAGCAGCGCTGGTGGGANGCCAGCGCGNNGGCGTATTCCGGCGCGCCGGGGTGCGGCACCTGGGGGCCCTGGTCGTAGCCGACCCGGGCATGGACGTGCAGGGNCTGNTCGGCGACCCGCTCGATGCAGTCCCATTCGCTGTCGGGCAGGCGNTCNCAGACCACCGCCCAGTGGCTGAAGTCGCAGGTCACGGGCAGNGTCGGCACCCGGTCGAGCACCGCCACCGTGGTCCAGGGGTTGAAGAAGCTGCGCCCGCGATGGGTNTCNAANCTGGCGGTGACGCCCACCCGCTCGGCGATCTCGTGGGCCTCGGCGAAGAAGCGCACGCTGTCCTCCAGGGGCCAGGCGTCGCAGCCGCCCATCACATTGGCGAACTCGGCGCCCAGGGCGCGGCCGTCNCGCAGCTGGGTTTCNAAGTCTTCCAGGTGCTCGGCGACGCTGGCNTCNCGGCGCGGCACATANCTGCCGGCGGTNCAGATNTCCTGAATCCAGCGCAGGCCGTGNCCGTGCAGNGCNCCGGCCAGGTCGTCNCGGGCCGCGCCGGCNNGCGGCANCGGCGCNTCCAGGCCGTCGAAGCCGGCGGCCACGGCCAGGGCGGCGGCCTGCTCAGGGGTGCCCGGGTGGCCCCACAGGGTTTTGAATCGCAATAACTGCATGGTGCTCCTCGTGGTTCCGGTGAGTCGTTAAAACCTTGGTTAACCACTCAGGAGCAACAGCTATGCCAACCCGTCAAACCCCCATAAATACATGCAATTCTGCATACTTAAAGACAGAAACGCCCGAAATCGCGCCGGCGGCGCGCCCCATTTCGGGGAGGGCGCACCAAAAAGAAGCGCGCTCAGGCGGCGCGGCGGCGCCTCATCCAAACACGGCCGGCCACGGCACCGTTGATCAGCCAGGCCAGCGCCACCAGGGTGCCCGCTACAGGCCAGCGCCGGGCCTCTTCGAGCAACGGCGCGTCCGGCACGGTGAGCAGGAACAACAGGGTCTCCAGGGCCGCCAGCAACAGCGGCGCCACCAGATCAGCGGGCCAGTGCAGCTGGATGCCGCCGGCGTTGAGCAGCGCGCGACCGCCGCTCAACGCCAGCCAGATAACAATAATACCGCCCGCCAGAACTGCCGCCACGGAGACTCCTTGAAGGTTGATTCGTTGGAACCTGAATGATGGGGCGGCGGGCGGCGGGCTGCAAGCGGCGGGCGCCCCGCACCCCGCACCGGCCGCTTCTTAAAAGAATGCTAAAGATTCGCCGCTGCCCCGGTTTCCTGAGGCATACTCCAGGCTCATGGATCGTAACCGCATGGAGGTAGTAATGAACAGCGATCAGTTGAAAGGCAATTGGAAGCAACTCATGGGCAATGCCAAGCAGCAGTGGGGCAAGCTCACCGATGACGACCTGAAGCAGGTCGAAGGCCGCAAGGATAAGCTGGTCGGCAAGATTCAGGAGCGCTACGGCTCCACCCGCGAGGAAGCGGAGAAGCAAGCCGATGACTGGCTTGGCAAGCAGGGCTGATCTCTCAGCCTGATCAGTCTGAGTATCAAGCGGGCCGGCGTAACAGCCGGCCCGTTTTCGTCAGTCACTATAAAAGCGCGTACAACTCCTGCCACGGCATGGGCTTGCCGAACAAGTAGCCCTGCCCTTCCCGGCACCCCAGCTCCCGCAGCACCTCCGCCTGCTGGCCGGTCTCGATGCCTTCGGCGGTGATCGCGAAGCCGAACGTTTCCGCCAGTTGAATCATCGCCTGCACCACGGCGTGGTCCTCGCCGGACTCATGAATGGCGTCGACGAAGCTTTTGTCCACCTTGAGCCGGGTGATCGGGAATTCCTTGAGCATGCTGAGGGAGGCGTAGCCGGTGCCGAAATCATCGAAGGCCAGCTGGCAGCCCAGGGCCCGCAGGTCGTTGAGGGTGTTCTTGAGGCGGTTGTCGCTGTTGATGATCACCCGTTCGGTGATCTCGATCTCCAGCCATTCGCCGGGCAGACCGGCCTCCCGCAGGGTGTCGGCCACCATGCGCGCCAGTCCGCCCAATTTGAACTGGGCGGAGAACAGGTTCACCGCCATGCACAGCGGGCGACCCTGACGGTACAGCAGCGCGCCCTTGGCACAGGCCTGGCGGATCACCCAGTCGCCGAGAATCCGCGCCATCGGGCTGCCCTTGAGCAGCGGCAGGAATTCCCCGGGCGCCAGCAGGCCGCGGCGCGGATGGTGCCAGCGCAGCAGGGCCTCGGCGCCGACGATCTTGCCGTCGCTGAGCCGTACCTGGGGCTGGTAATACAGCTCGAACTGCTCACCGAGCACGGCGGTGCGCAGGTCCGCGCTCATGTCCTGGCGGGCCCGCAGCGCCTTGCGCAGCGCCGGCTGGTAGACCCGGCTGGCGCCGTAACCGGCGGCCTTGGCGTCGGCCAGCGCCAGGTGAGCATCACTGAGCAGGGTCCGGGCGCAGCCCTCCGGCGCCGCGAGCGCAATACCCACATGCCCGCTGATCGCCACCGGGCGATCCTTGATCATGAAGGTTTCCAGCAAGGCGCCGTGGACCGCCTCCGCCAGCTGGATCAGCGGCCGGGCCAGATCCCGGTCGGGCAGCATCACGGCGAATTCCTCGCCGGTGGTGCGTGACAGCAGGGCGCCCTCCGGCAGCAGACGGGTGAGGCGCGCGGCGGTCAGCTGCAGCAGCCGGTCGCCGGCCTCCTGGCCCAGGGTATCGCTGACTTCCTGGAAGCCGTTCAGCTCCAGCAGCAGGCAGCCCGCGGGCCGCCCCTGATCGAGCACGGTCTGGGTCTGTTCGGTGAGCAGTTTCCGGTTGGCGAGGCCGGTGAGTTCGTCGTAGTGCGCCTCGTAGAACAGCTTGACCTGTTCCTCCTGCTGGTCGGACACGTCGCGGAACACACCCAGCATGCGGGCCGGCCGGTTGTCCTCGTCGAACACCAGCTGCGCCGAACAGCGCACCAGGGCGAGCCGCCCCAGATCCCGGCGGTGGGCCCGGAAGGTGACTTCGAAATGGCCGCTGACCGCCGCCGCCAGGGCGCCGAGCAGCACCTGGCGCACGCCGTCACGGTCGTCCGGATGAACGAAACCCCAGAACAGCCGGGCGCTGGCGGGGCCACCTTCCGGGATGCCCACCATACGGCTGATGTTTGGTGACGCCCAGAAAGTGTTCTCGCGCAGGTCGTGGTCCCAGATACCCAGGTCGTCGGAATCCAGCGCCGCCTGCAGCCGTTCCTCCACCACGGAGGCGGGAACGTTGGTCTGCGTCACTATGTTCTTGTTCGCGGTCGCGGCGTTCCCGCGCGAATCCTTCATGCGATCCCCAGACAGCCTTTAGTCTCGTATTCCGGCGGGCATTTCCCTTGACGCCCCTCCCCCATGCTGTCCCTGCATTCCCCGTTGTGCGCACTGGGTTGTATACCATCAGAATGAGACAAGTGGGGCAAGGGGACAGATATAAGAAACCGGCCCGCTCCGGCACTAAACATTCACCAGTTCGCGGGATGAACCGCCTTACGCCCATCTATCGACAACCGGAAGATTTTCTTGAGGCACCGACAACGAAAGGCGGCCCCCAAAGGCTGCCTTTCGTTAACAAAGGACGCGGTTCAGTCGCGCCGCGGGCTTATGCGATAAGCCAGGGTATACAAAACCGGCACCACGATGAGGGTCAGTACCGTGGCAAACCCCAGACCGAACATGATTACCGCCGCCATGGATTTAAAAAAGGCGTCAAATAATAAAGGCACCATACCCAAAACCGTGGTCACAGCGGTCATGCAGACCGGACGCACCCTGGTTACGGAGGCATGGATCACAGCGTCCAGGGCATCCACGCCGGTTTGGAGCTCAAGTTTGATCTGCTCCACCAGCACGATTCCGTTTTTCACCAACATGCCGGAAAGGCTTAGGAAACCCAGCAGCGCCATGAAACTGAAAGGCGCGTTGAATACCAGTAACCCAATGGTCACGCCAATGATCGCCAGCGGCACCGTGGCCCAGATAACCAACGGTTGACGCAGACTGTCGAACAGCAGAATGGTGATGATGAACATGAACAGATAGCCCAGGGGAACGCTGGCAAAGACCGCCTTTTGAGCGTCCCGGGTGAGTTCATACTCTCCACCCCAGGTGAGTTCGTAGCCAGGCGGCAAGGGCAGCGCTTCTATTTCGGGACGCACGCGTCGCAATACCTGATCCCCGGTTTCATCACCGAGTACGTCCGGTTCAGCCTGCACGGTGAGGGTACGTTTACGGTCACGACGCAGGATCAAACCATTCTCCAGCTCGGTTGCAAAGCCGGAGACAATCTGCCGAATAGCTAGGTAATCCTCATGCACCGGTGACCAGATACGCACCTGGTCCAGATTATCCGCGCCCAGGCGCTCCTGATCCGGGGGGCGCGCAACAATCGGCAGCAGGTCGGCGCCGTCACGGAACAGACCCACTTCCAGGCCGGAGAAGTTCATATTCAGGGCGTCTTCAAGATCCTCCCGGGTAACCCCCGCGCGCCTGGCCTGGGCCTGCTCGAATTGTGGACGGATCACTTTTTCTTGTTGACGCCAGTCGTGGCGAATGTTTTCCAGGCCCGGGTCGGTCGCCATGATCNCTTTCACNTGCACGGCNAGGGAACGCAANACCGCCGGGTCGGGTCCGGAGAGCCGTGCCTCGATGGTGGCGTTGGCGGAGGGNCCGATCATCAAGCGCTTGAGCTTGGCAAAGGCGGAGGGTTGGTGGCGGTCAATCCAATTCCGGGTTTGCGCGATCACTCCGTCGATATTCTCCCGCTGNTCCACTCTAACGATCAGTTGAGANTAGGACGGATAGGNCTTCTCCGGGACGTACGGCAGCATGAATCGTTGCGCGCCCCGGCCGATGGTGCTGGTTACCTGGGTGACGTGCTCNNTGTCCCGCAAGGCACGATCCAGCTCCTCTACGCGTTCGATAGTGGCGCGGATATCACTACCCTGGGGCAACCAGTAGTCAACCAGAAAGATAGGCGTATTGGACGGTGGGAAAAACGATTGCTTAACCAGACCGAAACCACCCACAGCCGACACCAACAACAGCGCCATGGCTACCAGTGTCACCACCCGGTGCCGAATAGCCATGCCCAGCAGCCGCCGGTAAATCCGGAAGACACGGCCTTTGTAGGGATCTTCGCCGTGATCGTTGTCGCCTTCATCAAGCGTCTGCCGGTCGCGGGAAAATATCAGATCGGCGAAAAAGGGGGTCAGCGTGATGGCCACCACCCAGCTCAGCATCAAGGAAATCAGGAGTACCCAGAAGAGACTGTTGGTGAACTCCCCCGAGGCGTCGCTGGACAGGCCGATCGGCGCGAACGCGGTGATCGCTATCACCGTGGCACCGAGTAACGGCCAAGCGGTCTGCCGCACGATCTCCGAGGCGGCGGCCACCTTGGACAACCCGCGTTTTATGCCTACCAGTATGCCTTCGGTGATCACGATGGCGTTGTCCACCAGCATACCCAGAGCGATGATCAGGGCGCCCAGGGAAATACGCTGCAGTTCAATGCCCAGCACCGCCATGACAATAAAGGTTCCGAGAATAGTAAGCAGCAGAATGCCGCCCATCAACACACCGGAGCGGAACCCCATGAATAGCAACAACACGCCGATCACGATCATCACGGCCTGGGCCAGGTTCCAGAGGAAGGCGTTCACCGAACGCTCCACTTCTCCGGGCTGGTCGTAGACCGTCGTCAGCTCCATGCCGGCGGGCTGGCGGTAGTCCATCTCTTGTAGCCGCTGGCGCACACGCTCGCCTACGTCCACCACATTGACCCCCGGGGAGAAGGAAATACCCAAGGTCAGCGCCGGTGCCCCCTGATGGCGATACAGATGCCGCGGCACCTCACGATGATCCCGCTTAATGCTGGCCACATCCCCGAGATACACCAGCTGTCCGGCGCCCGGGTCCGAGATCAACAAATCTCGCATCGCGTCCACGGAATTGAATTCACCGGTGGGCGCGATACGCAAGTATTCATCTCCCACCCGCACCCGCCCGGCCGGGTTCACGGCGTTCTGGGTACCAAGCAAAGAAAAAATCCGGTCCTGGCTAATGCCGAGATTGGCGAGACGTTCCCGGGACAGCTCCACGAAAACCTGTTCCTGGCGCTGGCCACCAACCTGAACCTTGCCCACACCCTCGACCAGCACCAGCTCACGAACCAGTACATCGGCATAATCCTCCAGGTCCTGATAGCCGTAGCCCTCCCCTGTAAGGGCCAACAGGATCCCATAAACGTCGCCAAAGTCGTCTATTACCTCAATATCGTTGGCACCTGGAGGTAACCGGGGTTGCAGATCGCGGGTTTTGCGGCGCAACTCGTCCCAGATTTGTTTCAGATCATCTTCACGGTAGATGGGTTTCATCTCGACGGTGATCTGAGACAAACCGGCGCTGGATATGGACGTTACGTAGTCCACGTAGGAAAGACTTTGAATCGCTTTCTCCACCGGCAGGGTCACTTCTTCTTCCACTTCAAGGGCGGAAGCACCGGGATACTCGGTGATCACCATGGCGGTCTTCAGCGTGAACTCGGGATCTTCCAATTGACCCAACCGCAGAAACCCAACCAGCCCGCCAATCAGCAGCACCAAAGTGAATAACCAGCTGATCACCCGATGCCGAACAGCATACTCGGCAATACTCATTACAACCCCCGTTCGCCGGTCAGTTCCCGCACCGCCTGGCCGTTTTTCAGACGGTGCACACCGGCCACCACGATACGATCGCCCGGCGACAGACCGTCCAGAATAGCCACGCCGTCGCCGGAGACCTCGCCCAGCTTCACCGCTTGGGCCTGGACCTTGTTGCTGCGCGGATCAAAGCGCCAAACCCGGGCGCCGCTTTCTTCATCACTATTGAACACCGCCGCCATTGGTACGGTGAGGGGGACCTTATCGGCATGCCGCAACGCGGCCTCGTCGACATACACCGTCGCACTCATTCCTGGCAACAGCTCCACCTTATCGGGCATCGGCAATGTCAACACGATGGTGTAGGCCTGAGTGGCACCGGGGCGGGACTCGTGCTCACGATAAACGGCGGAAAATCGCTGCTCGGAAAGCCCGGAAAACACCACGTCCGGACGAAATGATCGGTCCAGAGGCAAAACACGACGAATAAAGTTCTCGGATACGGAGAAATGCACGTCCAAGGTGTCCGTGCTCTGTAGATAGAGCACGGGGTCCCGGGCTTGAACGAACTGGTGATTCTCCTGCTCCGTGCCGGCCACCACGCCGTCGTAGGGCGCGGTAAGACGGGCGTAGGAAAGAGTGTCCCTTGCCTGGCTTAACGCCGCCTGGGCCTGCTGGTGACGCGCGGTGAGTTCGTCCAGCTCGGAATCAGCGATCATGCCCCGTTCGGAAAGCGTTTGGCCACGCCGATACTGGTTTTCGGCAAGCTTTGCGTCGGCCCTGCGCTGATCCAATTCGTTACGGAAATCCCGGGCATCCAATTCNGCAAGCAGCTCACCCTGCTNCACTNTTTGCCCNTCCCGGACCGGCANTGACACTAATTGCCCCGACACACGGAAGGCCATTTCAGNTTGCTCCGTTGCCACAACGCGCCCCGGGTACCGTCGAACACGCTCACCGGTGTCCCCCACCNTCGTCAATTTCACGGGAACCGGCNGTGGTTGCGCAGGAGTCTTCGGCTCACCGCATCCGGCCAGGCCCNCAACCGCCACGCCGACAACTAACAANGCCCGTACGGGCATGCCCTTGAAATACATCATCACCACCTCTAAACAGTACTGGCCAGTATAATAATGCCAGAAAAAGCGGCGAGGGTCAGAATCGANTAGATGTGNGACAAAGGAGCGGNCTCGGCCCGCCAGAGCAAACCACGTAGTGTCGACCGGAGCCGTTGTACNCCCTCCCGCGCAGGCGACGCCTCGTNTGCGAATTCTATTCGCCGGGCCGGAACAGCGCCGGTTTATGGCGCTTCGCGTCATGCCTGGCGCACATCGCAAAAAAAACGGCGCCCGAAGGCGCCGTTTTTATTACACCGGAGAACCACTTATCAGAACTGGTTCATGGTGTTGTCTTTACCGCCAGCTTTCAGAGCGGCTTCACCGGAGAAGTACTCTTTGTGGTCATCACCGATGTTGGAGCCGGCCATGTCCTGGTGCTTCACGGTGGCGATGCCACGGCGGATTTCCTCACGCTGAACGCCTTTGGCGTAGGCCAGCATGCCCTGGTCACCGAAGTAGCCTTCCACCAGCTGATCGGTGGACAGCGCCGCGGTGTGGTAGGTCGGCAGCGTGATCAGGTGGTGGAACACACCGGCTTCACGGGACGCCTTGGCCTGGAACTCCTTGGCCCACTCGTCGGCCACGTCGGCCAGCTCGGTGGTGTCGTACTTCTCGTTCATCAGGTCGGCGCGATCATAATCGCCCAGGTCCTTGCCTTCTTCCTTCCAGGCATCGAACACCTGCTGACGGAAGTTCAGGGTCCAGTTGAACGACGGGCTGTTGTTGTAAACCAGCTTGGCGTTCGGCTCCTGCTCGCGGATACGGTCGACCATGTGCTTGATGTGAGCCACGTTCGGGGTCGGGGTCTCGATCCACAGCAGATCGGCGCCGTTGCGCAGGCTGGTGACACAGTCCAGTACCACGCGGTCGATGTTGGTGTCGCGGCGGAACTGGAACAGACCGGAGGCCAGACGGGTGGGCTTGAGCAGCTTGCCGTCGGACTTGATCACGATGTCGCCGTTGTTGATCTGGTCGGCGGAATCGATGTATTCGCCTTCCAGGAAGCTGTTGTACTGGTCGCCCAGGTCGCCCGGCTCGTTGGTCACGGCGATCTTCTGGGTCAGGCCGGCGCCTTCGGAGTCGGTACGGGCAACGATCACGCCGTCGTCCACGCCCAGCTCGAGGAACGCGTAGCGAACCGCGTTGATCTTGGCGATGAAGTCGGCGTGGGGAACGGTCACTTTACCGTCCTGGTGGCCACACTGCTTCTCGTCGGACACCTGGTTCTCGATCTGAATGCAGCACGCGCCCGCTTCGATCAGCTTCTTGGCCAGCAGGTAGGTGGCTTCCGGGTTACCGAAACCGGCGTCGATGTCGGCGATGATCGGCACAACGTGGGTCTGGAAGTTGTCGATCTTGTCGACGATCTCGGCCTGCTTGGCCTGGTCACCGGCGGCCTTGGCTTCGTCCAGGTCACGGAACAGGTGGTTCAGTTCCCAGGCGTCCGCCTGCTTCAGGAAGGTGTAGAGCTCGCGGATCAGGTCGGCGACCGCGGTTTTCTCGTGCATGGACTGGTCGGGCAGCGGACCGAACTCGGAACGCAGCGCGGCGACCATCCAGCCGGACAGGTACAGGTAGCGGCCTTTGGTATCCCCGAAGTGTTTCTTGATGGAAATCATCTTCTGCTGACCAATGAAGCCGTGCCAGCAACCCAGTGACTGGGTGTACTTGCTGTTGTCGCCGTCATAGGCCGCCATGTCCTCGCGCATGATCTTCGCGTTGTACTTGGCGATGTCCAGATGCGTTTTGAAACGGTTCTGCAGACGCATGCGAACAGCAGCTTCCGGGTCGATGTCGTGCCAGGTTTTGTTGGCACCAACCACGGAATTCAATGCTTCGATGTCTTTGGAGTATGACATGGTCAATCCTTTCGATATGGAAATGGATACCGAAGCCGGCTCACCAGCTACCGATGGCGCGCATTCTAGGAGCGCCTATCTCATAAAAGAAATCAATATTGATGATACCCGGTATTTCTTTCATGAATGGTGGTCTTACCTCAAGATCAAATGGGGCACCCGGGCGTTGCGGAGCATTCGGTCGGTGGTGCTGCCGATCAGCAACTCGCGGATCCTGGAGTGACCGTAAGCCCCCATCACGATCAGGTCGATACCCTGCTCTTCCTGATACTGGTGCAGGGCGGCTTCCACCTCCCCTTCCAGGCGCGCGGTGACCACGGTATGGCCGCTGTTCTCCAGGCACCGGGTGGCCCAGTCGAGGCCCTCGTCGTCGCCGTTGACCTTGACCAGGTGCAGCTGACAGGGGGTGCCCTTGAACAGCGGGCTGTCGGCCAGCAACCGCACGCCGGTGCGGGTGCTGGCGCTGTTATCGAACGCCAGCATGATGCTTTTCGGCTCGCGGAATTCGCCCACGGTGATCAGCACCGGCTTGTGGATGGTGCGCACCACCCGCTCCACGTTGTCGCCGACCTCGCCGCCGGACGGCTCGGCGCCGCCGTGCTTGACGCCCTGCTTGCCGATCACCAGCAGGCGGGTGTCGTCGTCCAGGCTTTTCAGGGCCTCCACCAGGTTGCCGTGGCGCTGGCGCAGCACCGGGTCCGGCACGCCGTCGGCGGCCACCCGGGCACGCGCCGCTTCCAGGGTGGCCTTGCCCTGTTCCAGGGCCAGCCGGTTGCGCTTGGCGTCCAGGTCCGCCAGTTCGGTCAGCAGGGTCTCCCGGGCGCCCAGGCCCAGGTTACCGCTGAGGTTGGTCTCGCTGGGGTATTGGGCCTCATCGAGAACGTGCAGCAGCATCAGCGGTGCGTTGAGGCGGCCGGCGGCCCAGGCAGCGTGGTCGCAAATCGAGTCCGCGGCGGCGGAGCCGTCGATACAGGCAATCACATGACTCATTAAGTGCTTCCTTTTATTAGGCGTATTAAGGGCTTCAGTGACCGCCCATCAGTTTTTCCACGGCGTCGGGCTTGTCGTGCACGGCGTACTTGTCCACCAGGGTGGCGCTGGCCTCGTCCAGGCCGATCACCTCCACCTCGGTGCCTTCACGGCGGAATTTAATCACCGCCTTGTCGAGCGCGCCGATGGCGGTGATGTCCCAGAAGCGGGCCCGGTGCACGTCGATGGTCACCTTGTCCACGCCTTCCTTATAGTCGAACGACTCACCGAACTGGTCGGCGGAGGTGAAGAACACCTGGCCCACCACCTTGTAGTCACGGCGGTAGCTGCCCTCTTCGGACTCGCTGGTGACGTAGAACACCCGGCCCACCTTGTTAGCGTAGAACAGCGCGCTAAGCAACACGCCGATACCCACGCCGATCGCCAGGTTGTGGGTGAACACGGTCACCACCACGGTGGCCAGCATCACCACGCTGCTGCTGGCCGGGTGGGTGCCCAGGTTGCGGATCGATTCCCAGCTGAAGGTACCGATCGACACCATGATCATTACCGCCACCAGCGCGGCCATTGGAATCCGCGACACCCAGTCGCCCAGGAACACCACCAGCACCAGCAAAAAGGCACCGGCGACCAGCGTGGACAAACGGGTGCGACCACCGGATTTAATATTGATCACCGACTGGCCGATCATCGCGCAGCCGGCCATGCCGCCGAGGAAACCGGACGCGATGTTGGCCACGCCCTGGCCCCGGCATTCGCGGTGCTTGTCGCTGTCGGTATCGGTGAGGTCATCGACGATGGTGGCGGTCATCATGGATTCCAGCAGACCCACCACCGCCATGGTCAGCGACACCGGGAAGATGATCTGGAGGGTTTCCAGGGAAAGCGGGATATCCGGCAGCAGGAACACCGGCAGGCTGTCCGGCAGATCCCCCTTGTCGCCCACGGTGGGCATCTCCAGGCCCAGATACATGGCCAGACCGGTGAGCACCACGATGCACACCAGCGGCGACGGCACCACCTGGGTCACCAGCGGCAACAGATAGATGATCGCCAGGCCGCCGGCCACCATGGCGTAGACGTGCCAGGTGACCCCCACCAGCTCCGGAATCTGCGCCATGAAGATCAGAATCGCCAGGGCGTTCACAAAGCCGGTCACCACCGAACGGGACACGAACCGCATCACCGTGGCCAGCTTGAACACCCCGAACAGAATCTGCAGCACCCCGGTGAGCACCGTGGCCGCCAGCAGATACTGCAGGCCGTGCTCTTTCACCAGGGTCACCATCAACAGCGCCATGGCGCCGGTGGCGGCGGAGATCATCCCCGGGCGGCCGCCGGTGAACGCGGTCACCACGGCAATACAGAAGGAGGCGTAAAGACCCACCTTGGGGTCCACCTCGGCGATGATCGAGAACGCGATCGCTTCCGGAATCAGGGCCAGAGCGACCACGATCCCGGCGAGCACATCACCGCGTACATTGGAAAACCAGTCTTGCTTAATGTTGGGCAACATAGGATCCCTTAACCTGAACAACAGACGGACAACCGCGGCAATGCCACGGCGGCAAACGAAAAAGAATCAGCTTGAGAATCGAGACGGGGATGGACCGCCAGAAGGTTTCTGGGATCCTGCCGGCAAGCTTCGCTTGCCTTTCGCGGGCTGGGCCCGCTCCCACAGGTACAAATAAAGAAGTGGGCGCTAGGGCGGACTGCAGATCAAACGCATGAATCGGGGCCGGTCGAAACGGAGGGCGCGGAGTCTAGCACACAAGACCCGCCTGTGGGAGCGGGCCTTGTGGGAACCGGCTAGATCTCGCGGGTCTCGCGGAAGCGGATGTCCGGGTGGCGCTCCTGGGCGAGCTGCAGATTGACCCGGGTCGGCGCCAGGTAGGTCAGGTGGCCGGCGCCGTCGCGGGCCAGGTTGTCGTAGGCCTTGCGCTCGAACGCTTCCAGCTCGCGCTCGCTGTTCGCTTCCACCCAGCGGGCGGTGCTCACGCTGATCGGCTCGTAGCGGCAGTCGACGCCGTACTCGCCCTTGAGCCGGGCGGCCACCACGTCGAACTGCAGCGTGCCCACCGCGCCCAGGATCACATCGTTGTTGCGCAGCGGGAAGAACACCTGGGTGGCGCCCTCCTCCGCCAGCTGCTTGAGCCCCTTGTGCAGCTGCTTGCTCTTGAGCGGGTCGTTGAGCACCACGCGCTGGAACAGTTCCGGCGCGAAATGGGGAATGCCGGTGAAGCGCAGATCCTCGCCCTCGGTGAAGGTGTCGCCGATCTGGATGGTGCCGTGGTTGTGCAGGCCGATGATGTCACCGGCGTAGGCTTCTTCCACGTTGTCGCGCTCGCCGGCCAGGAACGTCAGCGCGTCGGCGATGCGCAGGTCCTTGCCGGTGCGGCACTGTTTGAGCTTGATGCCCTTTTTGTACTTGCCGGAACAGATGCGCAGGAAGGCGATGCGGTCCCGGTGGCGCGGGTCCATGTTGGCCTGGATCTTGAACACGAAGCCGGTCATTTTGTCCTCGGTGGCGGCCACCTGCCGCTCGCCGCCGTCGCGGGGCAGCGGCGGCGGTGCCCACTCCACCAGACCGTCGAGCATGTGGTCGACGCCGAAGTTGCCCAGGGCGGTGCCGAAGAACACCGGTGACAGCTTGCCGTCCAGAAAACGCTGCAGGTCGAACTCGTGGCTGGCGCCCTGCACCAGCTCCAGGGTGTCGCGCAGCTCCTGGGCGTAGTCGGCGCCCACCGCCTGGTCCAGGTCCGGGTTATCCAGGCCTTTCACCTCACGGCGTTCCTGGATGGTGTGGCCCTGGCCGCTCTTATAAAGGACGGAGGTATCGGTGAGCAGGTTGTAGACGCCCTTGAAGTTCTTGCCCATGCCGATCGGCCAGGTCACCGGGGCGCACTCGATCTTCAGCACGTCCTCGATTTCGTCGAGCACCTCGATGGGGTCGCGCACTTCCCGGTCCAGCTTGTTGATGAACGTCAGGATCGGCGTGTCGCGCAGCCGGCACACCTCCATCAGTTTCACGGTGCGCTCTTCCACGCCCTTGGCCGCGTCGATCACCATCAGGGCGGAATCCACCGCCGTCAGGGTGCGGTAGGTGTCTTCGGAGAAGTCGGCGTGGCCGGGGGTGTCCAGCAGGTTGACCATGGCGTCCCGGTAAGGGAACTGCATCACCGAGGTGGTCACCGAGATGCCCCGTTCCTTTTCCATCTCCATCCAGTCCGAGGTGGCGTGCACGCCGGACTTCTTGCCCTTGACGGTACCCGCGGTACGGATCAGGTGCCCGTACAACAGCACCTTCTCGGTGATGGTGGTTTTACCGGCGTCCGGGTGGGAGATGATGGCGAAGGTTCGCCGTTTATTGATCTCGTCGGTGGGGCTCATAGATTCCTCGGTCTGCGTCGGCGCGCATTGTACTCCTGACCGAAGGATTCGTGTAGGAGCGGGCCAGGCCCGCGAAAGGCCGGCAAAGCCGGCCGGCAGGATACCCGCTCAGGCGTCCTGGGCGACAAGTTTGGTGCGCAGCCGGCTCACCGCCTGGCTGTGCAGCTGGCAGACGCGGGATTCGGTGACCCCGAGCACGGCGCCGATTTCCTTGAGGTTCAGCTCTTCCTGGTAATAGAGCGCCAGCAGCAGTTTCTCACGCTCGGGCAGCGTTTCGATGGCGGCGGTCAATTGTTCGCGCTGCTCGCCGGCCACCAGGGCGGCGAACGGCGACGGCGGTGAGCCGCTGCCGGCTTCCGGTTCGCCGCGCTCGGCGACCATTTCCTCATAGGGCAGCAGCAGGCCGTTGTTGGTGTCGGTGAGCAGCTGACGGTACTGCTCCAGATCCATGCCCATTTCGTTGGCGATTTCGCGCTCTTCGGCGGGCCGCCCCAGCTTTTGCTCAAGCCGGTGCACGCACTGATCCACGGCGCGGGCGTTGCGCCGCACGCTGCGCGGCAACCAGTCGCGGGTGCGCAGTTCATCAATCATGGCGCCGCGAATGCGCTGGCTGGCGAAGGTGGAGAAGCTGGCGCCGGCGTTGGCGTCAAAGCGCTGCAAGGCGTCCAGCAAGCCCACGGTGCCGGCCTGGATCAAGTCGTCCAGGTCGATGCCGGAAGGCAGTTTCACCTGCAGCGCCAGCGCCTGTCGGCGGACGGCCGGAAGATGCTCTTCCAGCAATGCGTCGTGATTGATTTTACCCTGTGCCGTATACATGGTTTTCCCCGAACCGGGCCCGGATGCCATTCTGATGCTTCCATTATTAGCGGTCGGCGCCATTTGGAAGCGGCAAATAACGGCCTTTATTGGGTTCTTTTCTAGCGGTATTCCACTGTCAGCCGGGGCGTCCCCACGGTGACCGCGCGGCGCTCGCCGGCGGGCAGGCGGAAACGCAGCCGCAACGGCTGCTCCACCCGC